>JADMIO010833411.1_pt1 | contig 140907 bp, 99 predicted proteins | sample 8958161 | NCBI WGS metagenome assembly JADMIO01 (sample SAMN16585339, study PRJNA669376) | soil metagenome | isolation source: Crop rotation soil | place: USA: Cullars Rotation, Alabama | collected 2011
CTTTCCCCGTGAATTCCAAGCTTCGGATCCCACTGTGCTGGAAAGTGGAAAGGCATCTCTTAAAAAAGATACCGGTGAGTTTGTTTTGTAATTTGGTTCTAGTTTACGTATGAAATAATTTTGCAGGGTATTGAACTACCTTTTAAATTTATGGGCTACATAAACCCTCAAAATTCCTATAAATTTTATCTCAGAGGAGAAATCAAAATGGTTGTTGAAGGTAAATGATATTTTAGGAAATGTTGTTTGCAAGGAAACCTATTTTACAATTGAAGGAGAGAATAACAGAGAGATTAATCTGGAAAATTTTTCGAAGGGAATCTATTTGTAGTCGTTGCAAACTGGAGATGGAGTTTCGGAAACGAGAAAGATCATTATAAAATAAATATTAATCTATATTTTAGACATTAGACTTTAAAAGGTCTTTAGGTGAAAGTTTGTTATTGTCGAATGTCTAAATTTCACAATATTAATCCACTGTACTGAATGGTATCTTCTTTTAGTTCCTGGAATAACTGTTGTAGAAATCACATTTTTGAGAAAAAAACATCAACATAGTAAGACTTTAGTACTATAAAAGACTTGCATTTAAGCATGTTTGTCTTTGTCCCATGAGGTGCTTTTTTTATATTGCTAACCCTACCACAAACTATCATCAATAAGAATCCCCTCACCCTAACCATTAATTTTCATAAACTTTAATTTTTGTATGACTAAGAAAAATAAAATAGTAAGGAGCTTGTTTTGCCTAATTACGAACAATCTGGTTTTATTCCTTTTCCAATTTAATGCAACAGCACAATCTGCCGGTAACTATTCTTTTGCAACGAATACGAATGGTTCATTGTCATTAGACAAAAATGGTAATACCATAGATATGTCTGCAGGTACTACACAGCTTTATGGACCGAATACAGATAGTTATACAGCCGTGTTACAAAGTATGGGATTTGGATTTACATTTATGGGGGCTACATATACGAGTTTCAGTGCCAATCCTGATGGACAAGTGCGATTGGGTGCAGTCATTACAGGGCCGCTACAAAACGCTACACTTAATGTACCATGTCTTTTTCCGGTAAATTATAATACCAAAGTAAGTTCGATTGGAAAAGTTCATTTCAAAGTTCAGGGATCCACACCTAATTCTTTATTGGTAGTAGAGTGGAAAGATATAATTATTCCTTTTGATGGGACAGCAAATTCAACGTACTCTACTTTTCAGATGAGACTTTATGAAAATGGCGGGGCTATTGAATATGTCTTTGGAACCATGTATAACACATCTTCATCCTTTACTTTATTTGGAACAGGATTTTCATCGGGCAATACAAGCGGAAAAATCGGTATAGTCACTGGAATTCCTACCAGCCCCGTATATAATTCAACGACAACAAATTTTACTGCAAATACATATGCTGCAAATTCAGAATTAATTAATTTGAACAGCAGTACGGAAAGTAACAGGAGAAAATTTTTATTCACTCCACCAGTAGTTGTTTCGCCAACTAATCTGTCTTTTCCTGTTGTGGGTGCTGGTTCTGTAACATTAAGCTGGTCCGACAACATGAGTGGAGAACTCGGTTATAAAATTTTTCAGTCGACCGATGGAATTAATTATTCATTAGTCTCCACTACTGCTGCAGATGTTACGACTTATACTCAGACAGGTTTAAACAGCAGTACATTATACTATTGGAAAGTTATCACATTTTCGGAGGGAGGTATAGGGACCGAACTCATAGGATCAGTGACCACTCAACCTTGCTCTATCAGCGGGCTAAAAACAATCCCTGGCGATTACCCTTCAATCACGGCCGCTATTGTAGCCCTACAAAACAATGGTATTACCGGTCCTGTCATTTTAGAGATTCAACCGTCTTATATTCCAACAAGTGAAAGTGTTCCATTGGCTTTACCATTTATAAATTGTTCAGATCCGGCAAATACAATTACGATCAGACCCGCAGCCGGAACATTGAATACAGGATTCACAACATTTAATTCAGGCAGCTCAATTGAGATAAACGGAGGTAATTACTGGATCATCGATGGAAGACCTGGTGGTGTTGGAATAACTTCCCAGCTAACCTTTTCAAATGTTAGCGGATCTGCTACAAGTTCTGCAATAAAGTTTGTGAACAATGCCTCGAATAATATAGTGAAATATGTTAATCTATCGGGTACTGCGCAGTCATCAAGCAGCGGAGTAGTTGTTTTCAGCACGACAAACTCAACAGGCAACAGCAATAACCTTATCGACCATTGCAATATTAACGGAAATGCAAGTACGATCCCTGCAACTGCAAATATTTCGAGTCATGGAATTTATTCATCAGGGACAGCTGCATTTCCAAATATAAATAATACTGTTTCGAATTGTAACATCTTCGACATGCATTCACCGAGTACTGTGAGTACAACGAGTGGTATTAATTTGCTTACCGGAAACTCTGATTGGATTATCGATGGAAATAGTTTTTATCAAACTGGATCAAGAACAGGAAATTCCGCCGGCGTAAGTGTAAATCCGATCAACATCATTAATACGAGCGGAAATAATTTTATTATTACAAACAATTTCATAGGTGGTAGTGCGCCAGCATGTACAGGAACGCCATGGATTCAATCGGGTAATGGTGCTACATTCACCGGCATTAATTTATCTGTCGGATCGAGTGTAACTTCAAGCATACAGGGAAATAGAATATCAAATATCGAATTTACTACAGGTCGTAGTGATTCCTGGATTGGAATAGGTGTTAACGGTAATGCAAATATTGGAAACGTTAATGGTAATATTATCGGTAGTAATAGTGGCTTAGCTTCAATTATTGTAAATGAAACAGGAAGTCCTGCAACCAGTCGTGGGATATATGGACCTGGCATAACTGGTATTTTGAATGTATCAAATAACACAATAGGCGCCATCGAACTTAGATCTACTTCCACAAGTATATCTCATGGTTTCGTTGGTATTTTACTGGGAAGTATTTCATCTGTTGTACAGAACAATATCATTGGTGGTAACCAACCGAATAATATCTATGCAAGCAATCCAAGCACAACAAGCACAATCCAATCTTTAGTTGGTATATCTGTTACAACGAACGGTATCTTTAATGTATCAAATAATATTGTGTCAGGATTGACAAATAATTATAATCCAACTACAGCATCTCCTAACAACAGTACTGCTGGAATTATTACACAAAATTATGGAACAGTAAACGGAAATACTATTCATGATTTGTATGGTACCTCAAATGGTAACGGAATAGCAAGTAATGCTTCAGTTATCGGAATTAAGACCAACACCGCGAATAATGTATCCGGCAATTATATTCACTCCATAAAAAATTCAAACAGTAGTCAGGCAGTTCACGTTGTTGGGTTGTCTATAAGTGGATTGTCACAAATGACAATTTCAAAAAACAGGATACACGATATTGCTGCGGCTAGCCCTTTGGCAACAATACATGGAATATATGCAGGTGGTGGTGCAAACTTTACATATAATTTTATAAATAATATGATTTCCCTGGGTTTAGATACCCTGGGGAATTCACTATCAGTACCTACAACTATCTATGGTATAAACGATATAAGTGGAGAAAATAATTATTATCACAACACTGTTTTTATTGGAGGTACTTCTGTTCTCAATTCTTCAAATAACACATTTGCTTTTAATAACTCTAATGTTTCCGATCGGGAATTCATAAATAATATTTTCGTCAATAAGCGTTCGAATTCTACAACAGGAGGAAAGCATTATTCAATACAGGTAGCTGGTACTGTACCAAATCCTCCAGGACTAACCATGGATTATAACATTTATTTTTCCCAGGGAAATGGTGGAGTAATGGGTAGGTTTAATTCAATAGATGTTTTCGATACTACTTCATGGAGAAATGCAACTGGCAAGGATTTATTATGCAAGAACGAAGATCCATGTCTTGCTGATCCGTCTGCTGGTTTTCCTGATCTTCATCTCACAAATTGTGGTGGGCCCGGAAATCCGGCGGAATCAGCTGGTTATTTTATTCATTTAGCAGCAGATGATTTTGATGGAGAAATCCGTTCACAGTTAACTCCGGTTGATATTGGTGCTGATGCGCAAATAGCAAATTCAATTTCCAATCCCGTTTTAGGAAATTATCAAAACGTAACTGTTCAGGCAGGAGCAAACATTATGGTATCTCCTGATGCAATGCCATCAAATGTGACTGGTTTGAAAGTAATTGCATCTCCTAACTTCACGGGATTGCTTTCAGCAGATCCAATAACCGGCAATATTTTTATAACTAATGCAAAGCCGTCAGGTGTACATACAATAACAGTAGCAGCAAATCCATTCGTAACAAAAACTTTTACTGTTACTGTAAATAATGGTGTTTGTACCAATGCGGGTTTTACATTATCTCAAACAGTGAATACAGGAAATGCTCCAATGGGAATTGCAACCGGTGATTTTAATAAAGATGGTAATACTGATTTTGTTGTATTAAATAATGTAAATAATAATGCCTCTGTTTTCCTGGGAAATGGATCTGCTTCATTTGTCGCAGGAGGAAATGTATCTCTGGATGCAGGGCCGTTGGCTATTGCTGTTGCAGACATGAATGGTGATGGAAATCAGGATTTAGTCACAGCGAATTTTGGAGCTTCAACAGTGTCGGTACGCTTAGGTGATGGATTGGGAGGATTCTCAGGTTCCATCAACAGAAGTGTTGGTACCAACCCATCTTCAATAATCATAGCAGATTTTAATTCCGATTATATTCCTGACGTTGCTGTTCCCAACGCGAATTCACAATCAGTTTCGGTATTGTTTGGTGATGGCACAGGTAATTTTCTATCTTTTGTAAATACTCTTTCTACAACCTCTAATCCTACATCTATTGCAGCTGCTGATTTTAATAATGATGGCAGAATGGATTTTATTACTTCAAATGTTGCAAATGGATCAGTATCCCTTAGGTTGCAAAATAGTACCGGAGGTTTTGCTACATCTTTTATTAGTATTGGCTTCTTTACATCTGCCGTCGCAACAGGAGATTTTAATAATGACGGCAACCAGGACTTTGCTGTTTCATCAACAACTAACACAAACATTTCGATTAAATATGGAACGGGGACAGGAACATTTTCTGGTTCTTCTTCTGTAGTTGGTAATACAAATCCACGCATGATACTTAATGGAGACTTTAATGCTGATGGTATTGACGATCTGGCGATACCGCTTTTTTCCAGTAATGGTTTATTATTAAAAACCGGAACTACTTTTGCAAATCCTGGAGTAAATGCTACTACGGGTTCCAATCCTTATTGTATTGCTACAGCCGATTTTAATGAAGACGGAAAACTCGACCTGGTTGTAGCAAATAATGGCTCAAATACAGTATCCATTTTACTTGGCAACAACAATGAAATCAATGTAACAGGAAATGGAAGTAATATTCCTGATGGAAATACAACTGCATCTTCGATCGATAATACAAACATTGGAGCAATAGGTGAATGTAATTCAATTTCAAAATCATTCTCAATTCAAAATACAGGTATACTTCCATTGAATATTTCTTCGATCTCTTTCACTGGAGGTAATTCGTCTGACTTTGTACTATCCGGAATTACGTTGCCTGCAATTGTAGCTGTAAATGGTTCTGTTCAATTCACAGTTGATTTTACTCCTTCGGCAGCAGGATTAAGAAACACAACAGTTCATATAACTTCTGACGATTGTGATGAAGGTGATTACAATTTTTTGTTAGAGGGAAATGGTCTTCCCGTAAACATTGGTTCTTATCCAGCGACAACTGTTTTGTCAGGTGGTAATACTGTAATTACCCCGAGCTCAATACCTGCAAATACAAGTTATCTTTCGCTTAGTATTTCTACAGGTTATGCGGGATTAATCGGCATTGATAAGACAACGGGCAAAATTCAGATTACAAATGCGAAACCAGCAGGAGTTTATACAGTCAATGTTTATGTTGGGACATGTAAAAATCAGACGTTTACTCTTACAATAAATAATAATACCTGTAACTTTTCTGCTTTTACTTCTGCAGTTAATATTAATCAGGGTGCCGGTGCTAACTTTGTAACTATTGCTGATTTTAATAATGACAATAATCAGGATTTTATAGTTACAAACAATACTGCAAATAATGCAACTATCAATCTTGGTAACGGTAATGGTGGGTTTACGGCAGCACCTAGTACGGGAGCCGGAACACAGCCAACTTCTGTTGCGGTTAGTGATTTTAATAATGATGGTAAATTTGATATTGCGGTTGCTTACTTTTTGCAGGGAAGTATTGCGATTAGAACAGGAAACGGAGATGGCACATTCAATACAATGGCAGGTGTAAATGTTGGTTTCAGTGCATCTTCAATTGCTGCCGGAGATTTAAATGGCGATGGGAATTCGGATATCGTCACAGCAGATTTTGGTTCATCAAAAATCCACATCCGTTACGGCAATGGTCAGGGTGGATTAACAGGTAGTCTGTCCTACAATGTAAGTGGAAATCCAAATACAGTTGCGATCAATGACATCAACGGAGACAATAGAAATGACATTCTGGTTGTAGTGGCTTCAACAAATTCTGTACGTTATTATTATAATAATGGTGATGGTACGTTTGTATTCTGGTCTTCTTCGACCGTTGGTAATGCACCTCGCTCGATAGCTCTTGGTGATTTTAACTCTGATAATAAGCAAGACTATGTTGTTGCTAATACAAATTCCAGTTCGCTCTCCCTCCGGCTGGGAGACGGTACGGGATCATTTATTTCAAGCACAATAAGTGTGGCTGCAAGTCCAAATTCAGTAACTACATGCGATATTAACAGCGATGGGAAATTAGACCTTGCGGTAACACATGTAAATGGATCAATTACTACATTGTTGAATAATGGATCTGGTGGATTTACAATATTCACTACACTTACTGTTGGAACGAATCCGGTTTCGATTGCATCAGGCGATTTTAATAATGATGGACGATACGATTTAATAACTGCTAATTCCGGTTCAGCTAATTCATCCATTTTACTTGCAAGCATAAATGAAATTAATGTCCGTGGAAATAATGTTAATATCCCTGATGGAAGCATGACTCCATCATTTACCAACAATACAAATTTCGGATCAATACCTATTAATACTTCACTTACTAAAGATTATGTAATTCAAAATACAGGATCATTCCCATTAACTGTTACAAGCATTTCTTCGACCGGTACGAATGCAACTGATTTTACTCTTTCTGGAATAATATTACCCGTTACAATACCAGCAGCAGGTGGTTCAGCGGGTTTCAGTGTTTCATGTTTGCCTTCGGGTAGTGGTACCCTTAATACAACAATCCACATTTCAAGTAACGATTGTGATGAAGGAGATTATGATTTTGCACTGCAGGCTACAGGAATTTGTATTCCTTTATCATTTACTACTTGTCCGGGAAATCAGAATGTAACGGCATCTTTGGGACTTTGTAGATCAACAGTAAATTATACTGTTGCGACAACCGGAAGTCCTGCACCAACCATTACTTATGACTTTACTGGTGCTACAACCGGAAGTGGAAGCGGAAGTGGAAGTGGTCAAGTCTTTAATGAAGGAACTACGCATGTTGTTGTTTCAGCACTTAATTTATGCAGTAATGTAAGTTGTAGTTTCGATATTGTTGTTATTGGAAATCCAGGCGATAATAATGTATGTACAATTGACGCTTGTAATTCTTCAACCGGATTATCAACACATACTCCTGTAAGTACTGAAGACAATAATGTTTGTACATCTGACGGTTGCGATTCAAATACCGGTGTTTTCCATAATCCGGTTGAAACCGATGATCACAATGCATGTACCACGGATGGATGCAATTCATCAACGGGTATATTTCATAATCCTGTAAACACAAACGACAACAACCCATGCACAACCGATGGCTGTGATTCGAATACCGGTGTCTTTCATAATTCAATTGAAACGGATGATCTTAATGCATGTACAACTGACGGATGTAATACATCAACGGGTGTATTCCATAATCCTGTAAACACTAATGACAACAATGCATGTACAACGGATGGCTGCAATTCATCAACAGGAAACTTTCACAATCCGGTGAATACAGACGATGGTAATGCATGTACAACTGATGGCTGTAATACATTAACTGGTGTATTCCATAATCCGGTAAACACAAACGATAACAATGCATGCACAACCGATGGCTGTGATTCATCAACAGGAATCTTTCACAATCCAGTGAATACAGATGATGGTAATTCATGTACGGAAGATGGTTGTAATACATTAACAGGCATCTACCATAATCCGGTTTCAACGGATGATCACAATGCATGTACGAATGATGCATGCAATACATCAACCGGTGTATTCCATGATCTTGTAAATATTGATGACAGCAATGCCTGCACAATTGACGGCTGCGATACCAATTCCGGAATTTTCCATTTTCCTATTCTTCCTGATGATGGCAATGCATGCACAACAGACTATTGCAATTCTATAGCAGGTGTACTTCATGATGTCATTGAATACAACGATGATAATGCATGTACAATAGATGCTTGTGATTCAAATACCGGAATATCTCACACACCTGTCAATACCGATGATAATAATGCCTGTACAACAGATGCCTGCCATTCAGTCGATGGAATTTCTCATACTCAGGTAAGCATTGATGATAACGATGCCTGCACTGTAGATGCCTGTCATTCAATTTCAGGTGTATCACATACTCCTGTAATTATTGATGATGATAATGTTTGTACACTAGACGCTTGTCATTCCATTACCGGAATTTCACATACAGCTATCGACATCGATGATCACAATGAGTGTACAATCGATGCCTGCCATTCTATAGACGGAGTTTCTCATACAACAGTCTATATCGACGACGCAAATTCCTGTACGATCGATGCCTGTGATTCTGTCACCGGAGAAATCACCCATACAAACAACAGCCCGACACTCCAGATTACAATCGATCCGGTTCGTTGTTATGGTGAAACAACATGTATTAATGTAGAAGCAACAGGAGGCATTCCTCCTTATTTTGGTACCGGACAATTTTGTGGATATGGTGCCGGAGATTATTTCATCGACGTAATTGATGATGCCGGTTGCATTGTTACTGAATCTGTTTCTGTAAATGAACCGACAAAACTTTCTATTATAGTTTCATCAACTCCAAGCACATGCTCACAAAGTGATGGCACAGCATCGGTAACATCCATTGGAGGAGTATTGCCACACAATTATTTGTGGACTCCGGGATTAGAGACTACATCAACACTCTCAGGATTAGCGCCAGGAGACTATACAGTTACCTGTACCGATGCAAACAATTGTACAGCTTCTGAGACGGTAACAGTTTCAACAACGGGAGGTGCACCTACAGCACCATCAGTTATTCATGGTCCATCGGGAGCGTGTCGGAAACAGACGGGTATTGTTTATTGCATCGATCCTGTTCCGACTGCTGTTTCTTATTCGTGGGTATTGCCAGCCGGTGCGTCATCAAGTGGGCCAATGAATGGATCATGTATTACTATTAATTTCAATTCTAAGTATAACGGAGGATATATTTTGGTAAGAGCAATTAATGCTTGTGGAATGAGTCCATTTACCGGATTGAACGTGGTTAAGATAAGCAAGAAGCCACATACGCCGGGTAGTATATTTGGACCGTCTACAATATGCCCTCTTACTACGGGAAATTATTTCATTAATCCTGTACTTGAGGCCTCGGGTTACCAGTGGTTAGTTTCTGGTGGACTTGTAATTGTTTCAGGACAGGGTACGAATTCAATTGTTGTAAATGCACAAGCGGGTTTCATTGATGGAAACATCAAAGTGAAAGCTATAAACTGCAAGGGTAGTAGCGGCAATAGGACCAGGAGAATTACAAAGAATACAAATTGCAGAACAACGGAATATATTATTGCCAAAGATCAGATTGGTAAAAATGATTCTGAGTTATCTTCACTTTCTGTTTTCCCTAATCCAACATCAGATAAAATTATGGTTTCGTTTTATACAGAAACAAATACAAAATGGATTGTAAAGGTTAGTGATCTACTAGGCAAAGTCGTTATATTGGATGAGATAATTTCTTCGAAAGGATTCAACAGTAAAAAACTTGAGTTTGGTTCTTTGCCAAAAGGGATTTATTTATTGTATCTTCAATCGAACGGAATCTCTGATATTTATTCAAAGAAAATAATTGTGGAATAGCCATTAGAATAGCACGCGGATGACACGGATTTAGCGGGTCTGCACGGATTTATCCGTGAAAACGCGCTAAATCCGTGTCATCCATGTGCTATTTTTTCAATACTTAAAAACCTCTCCACGCAAGAAGTATGTGGGAAATTATCAAAGATTTTGCATTTTCTTAACCACCACAACCTTATCTTTGTATTCGTAAATTATATATCATAAAAATGAGATTAGAAAAAGCAAAATCAGTATTCGTATTAGTAGTAATATTAATATTATCCACCTTCAATGGAATTTCGCAAGGCACATCAGGGAAATTGGATTATGCCATGCAGGTCATAAAGGCTGTATATGTAGATTCAGTGGATGAGAAAAAAATAACCGATGCATCACTTCGTGCGATGATAAAAGAACTAGATCCTCACTCAGTATATATTCCAGTCGAAGAAATGCGCGAGATGAATGAACCACTCGTTGGTAAATTTGAAGGAATAGGAATACAATTCAACATTCACGAAGACACAATCATGGTCACACAGACCATTCCGGGTGGTCCTTCCGAGAAGCTTGGAATTCGTGCCGGAGATCGAATAGTAAAAATCGATGGTAACAATGCTGCAAATATAAAGATCACCAACAACGATGTATTGAAAAAATTGCGAGGTGATAAAGGAACAAAAGTCACAGTAGGAATTTATCGTCGCGGCAATTCAGAGCTTTTGGATTATGAAATTACGCGCGACCAGATTCCATTGTTCAGTATGGATGCAGCATATGTTGTTTCTCCTGGCATTGGTTATATTAAAATCAGCCGCTTCGCAGATTCTACTGTAGATGAATTCAAGAAAGCCCTCGAAGATCTTAAAGCAAAAGGTATCACGAGTCTCATTCTCGATTTGCAGAGTAATGGTGGTGGATATCTGAATCGTGCGGTTGGACTTGCAGATGAGTTTTTAGGAGAAGGAAAGAAGATCGTTTATACTCGTGGAAGGGTGAGTCCTCCGGAAGATTATATTTCTACTTCAACAGGCGGATGGGAGAAAGGAAAGATCGCAGTGCTCATCGATGAATCTTCTGCTTCCGCAAGTGAAATCGTAACGGGTGCAATCCAGGACTGGGATCGTGGTCTTGTAATCGGTCGCCGTTCATTCGGAAAAGGTCTAGTGCAAAAACCTTATCAGCTTCCTGATGGCTCCGCAATGCGTTTGACCATTGCTCATTATTATACCCCTTCCGGAAGGTGTATTCAAAAACCATATCAGTTAGGTGATGAAGAAGATTATGATATGGATTTCAGCAATCGTTTAAAACATGGAGAATTGTTTTATTCAGACAGCATTCATTACTCAGACACAACAACATATTATACGAATGCAAAAAGAGTGGTGCGTGGAGGTGGAGGTATTATGCCTGACGTTTTTGTACCCCTCGACACAAGCTCAAATAGCCAGTTCTATACTGAACTTTTAAGGAAAAATGTTTTAAATGAATTTACACTTTCTTATGTGGATAATCATAGAAGCGATCTAAGAAGTAAGTATCCTGATATTACAGCTTTTAAGAAGGGATTCATACTAGACGAGAAAATGTGGAATGATTTCCTTGCTAAAGGAGAGAAGGAGGGAGTAAAAAGAGATACAGCAGGAATGCGCACTTCGGAAAGATTGATTAAATTGCAGCTCAAGGCGCTTATTGCAAGAAACATGTGGGATACTTCAGCTTACATGCAGGTAATAAATGATGTAAATAATGCATTGCAAAAAGCCATAGAAGCGATAAAAGATAATACCTTCGAGCGCCTGAAAATAGCGGCGAATAAATGAACAGAATAATATTTCTTCTCTTTGGAATCATTTCATCGGTAAATTGTATTTCACAGACGTACCAGGCAAAACTAATGTCCTGGAACATTTTAAATTTCCCATCCACTTCTGCATTCGCAGCAGATACAGCACAAAGATGTCCGGCATATCGTACAGTTGTAAACTATGCTCAGCCGGATATTTTAATTACCTGTGAAAACTCCTATGCAAACGGTATTCCTGTATTCCTGAACCAGGTCATGAATACAGGTGCTTATCACTACGCAGCAGGAACATTCATCAATGGTTTCGATACCGATAATGCAATATATTACAGGGATTCATTATTCACCTTTGTAAGTAATTATCCAGTCAATACAACTCTACGTGATATCAATTGTTTCACTCTTGTATTTAAAGCAACCGGAGACACCATTCGTGTATTCTCCTGTCATTTGAAAGCCGGTTTAGGAGATGAACTCCAAAGAGAAGATGAAGTGTCGGCATTAAGAAGTTATACAAATGCATTTCCTCCAGGAACAAATTTTTTCATTGGCGGAGATTTTAATATCTATGAAAGTGCAGAACCTGCTTACGTAGAATTATTGCGCGATAATCCAGGTGATGATGGAAATTTTTTAGACGTAATAAACATGACAGGTGTCTGGAATAATTACAGTTACAGGCAGTACCATACACAATCTACTCATTACGGTCCTTTCGGTAATTTTTCTTACGGTGGATTGGACGACCGTTTCGATATGATACTATTCTCAAATGCAGTTCAGCAGCCAACGGGAGTTTATTATGTTCCTGGATCTTATCATAATATCGGAAACGATGGAAACCATTACAATGATGATATCAATTACGGGACGAATGCTGCTGTAGGATCTATCGTTGCAAATGCATTATTTGATGCTTCAGATCATCTTCCAGTTATGCTAACGATGATGTTCGGTGCTTCGGATGACGTTGATGAATTGCCGTCAAATGTTTATTCTATGGAAATCATACCAATGCCAATGCAGGATCAGTCGATGATTCATCTTTTTTTAAAGGAAAGAAGCACCGTGCAATATGCTATATATGATTTGACGGGTAGGAAAATTATGGAAAATGAAGCCTCTATAAAATATGAGGGATTGAATTTGATACCTGTAGATGTAGAAAAATTAGAAAATAATGGATTTTATTTTTTATCGCTAAAGGCTAATAACTCATTGATAAATAGGCGCATAATTGTAGTTAAGTAAAGATTTTTTCAAAGCGTTAAAATATTTTTTTTATTGAAGGACAAAGGCTGGAACATTTTTTCGTTCTTGAGAGTATTAATTAAACAATTCATTCAGGATGAAGAAAAAAGCAAGTCCATTGCCTAAGCCGCGTGTGGGCGCTCTATTGATTTCAGAGCCTTTTAATCCTGAGCCCACTTTTAAAAGATCGGTAGTACTGATAAGTCAGCACAATTCAAAAGGTACTATTGGTTTCATAGTAAACAAGCCGACTCAACTTAAAGTTCATGAAGCACTGGATGATTTTCCGGAGATTGATGCTGTAGTCTATTGGGGAGGCGCAATCCGACTTGATTCGATTTATTACATCCATTCAATAGAAAAACTAAAAGGCTCTCATAAGATCGCTGAAGGAATTTATTGGGGTGGTGATTATTCTCAATTGAAGGTGATGATAGAAGCTGGCGAAGTTCAAAGCGACCAGATAAAATTTTTAGCAGGCTATTCAGGCTGGCATGGAAAGCAATTGGAGAAGGAGATTAATGCAGACAACTGGTGGGTAACCGGGGCGGATAAATACTCTATACTAGTTGAAGAACCAACAATTATGTGGGGAAAGGTGCTTACTTCGATGGGGCACGTTTATGGGATTCTAAATGACTTTCCAGAAGATCCCGGACTAAATTAACAATCTGGTAAATCAGACTGATTTGGCGTTTATTATTCAATTTATTTTTCAACTACAATCGACCTGGATATTAAATTTTCCGGAGTACGAACAGTTATAAAATAAAAACCATTTTCAATTTGAGGAATGGTGTTGGAGCTTCCATCCCATGTAAATAAATTTTTTCCTTTTTCTATTCGTGAAAATGGCAAGATATTCTTTACTAACCTTCCTGTAATATCATACAAATTAATTTCAAGAGTTGTATTACGATCAATCGTCAGTGAGATAGATGCAGGTCCATGTGTAGGATTTGGATAGACTATGAAGTTTGAAATTGAAAAGTCCACCTCTTCTATATTAACGAAGCCACCCATTTCGGTAATCCAGCAATCACCGCCGCCACGGTTATTTGCAACATCAAAATCATCAGAGCGAACAAATCCTGTAAGAGCCAAATCGTTTTCAAGAGTTTCAATTATGGAATAACCTACATCATCAAGACTACCTCCTAAACATTTTTGCCAAACTAAATTTCCCATCAAATCTATTTTAACAATCCAAACATCAAATTGACCATGATTGCCTGAAACAATACTGTCATTAGAATTGCTATCGCCTATAAAAATAAAGGATGAATCGGAAGTTGTTTGAATAGCATATACGTCGTCATACTGACTACCACCATAGCATTTTTGCCAGAGAATAGTACCACCGGAGTCTAACTTTTCAATCCATGCATCAACGACACCGTTATTATTTGTTACGTCACTGTCATTTGAATTTGTAGTACCGGCAATGATAAATCCATTTTCCGGAGTTTGACTGAGAGAATAAGCAAAATCGCTTCCGCTGCCACCCGTACTTTTTTGCCATTCAATTGTACCGAGACTATTTATTTTAAATACCCAAAAATCATCTTCTCCATTATTTACTGTTAAATCTACATCATTCGATTTCGAATATCCACACACAACATAACCGCTGTCTTTTGTTACCTGAATTGAAGTTGCAGTTTCACTTTTTGTTCCACCATAACATTTTTCCCATTCGATGTCTCCGAAAGAATATAACTTAACTATCCAACAATCAGTCTGACCGATAAGTGAGCTTACATCCCCATCGCTGGAAGAAGTTGATCCGGCAAGGATATAGCCGCCATCCGGAGTTTGCTTGATGGAATAGAAATCCTCACCGCCTGTTCCACCCAGGCATTTTTGCCATTGAAGTATACCGTTGGCATTTAATTTCACGACCCAGATATCATTGAATCCACCATGATTGCCTGTAACATCACCATCGACCGATTCGCTTGCGCCACCAACAATAAATCCTGAATCACGGGTTTGTATAATCTGATACGCATCATCTCTGCCGGTCCCGCCGAAACATTTTTGCCATTGAATATTTCCTGAAACATCAGTCTTTACAATTAGAAAATCTTCATCTCCATGATTACCGCTGATGTCGCTGTCGTTGGAGGTTGTATAGCCGGCAACAACATAACCTGAATCGATGCATTGCACGATGGACCATCCTTTGTCAAAGCTGGTACCGCCGATACATTTTTGCCATTGAAGATTTGGTTGAGCAAAAGATAGAGCCGAATAAAAAATAAAAATTGTGTATAGGGTAGAGTGTTTCATGATTTTGAAATTGAAAGAAATTATTGAACAATATATTAAAAATGTTGAGGAAATAAATCTGTAGCCTGGAGTAGTCTTTTTAGATTAAAGAATATTTTTTAAAGAACATTCAATTGTTCGCGGGACTTAGCTACGAAGTCATTTTTTCAGATAATATTTTTCATTCTTGAATATTATTAAATCATAAATAACTCAAGAAGAAAATTTCTCAACTATTCAATCACAAAACTTTTCCTCATCACCTTATCGCTGTCTCTAATTTCGGCAAAGTACATTCCTTTTGCGAGAGACAGGTTGAGAGTAGGAGAATTTTCTAATTGATTAATATGATAAACTTTTTTTCCTGCAAGATCAAAAACAGAGAACTCAGCTTCGTTAGTCAGGTGGTCTTTGTGGATTTTAAAATTCCCGTTATTAGGATTTGGAAAGAGTTCAAAAGATTTGTTCTTCTCCGTTTCATCAACAGAAGTAATAGAAGGGGTAAAGATATAAACCATTCCATCTGAAGGAGCGCCTTCAATGGTTACATTAGGAGCCCATGAATATGCAGTAGGATTGGATTCCGGACCATCTAATGAAAGTCCATTACTTGGATTTACAGAAATTGCAACACCAGGACCAGTAGATAATGGCACACTCCAAACCTGTGGGTCAGTGATTGTATTAGATCCATAATGAATCTCAACAACGTTCGTCGTTTCGAAAAGCCACAATTGATAATTCACCAGATCTGTACCTGAAACGCTTTCAAAAAATGTTGCATCCTTTATTTGTAATTTGAAAATCCTGTAAGGTGCAACTCCGTAAATTTCATAAGATATAGTGGCAGTCTCTAGGTCATTATCGATAAGGCTAGAATATAGATAGGGTGCAATTCCATATTCTGAAAAATCGCTCGTGAAAGAGACTAATTCACTATAGATATAAATAATATTAAAAGGTGTCCCATACAATTCAAACTGGAATGGAATAAATGTTGAATATTGATCGAAATCATCCCAACCAGGAGTGCTTAGTATAAATGGTGATGGAATGTCAGCGTACGCTTCTGTTCTATGCGAAAACGTATAAGATTGTGCTTTTGTATTAATTTGAAAAAGCAGATAAAAGATTGAAATTAGTAGTAGATTTTTTTTCATGAAATATTTTTTTTTGGCAATTTAATAAAATTGGTGCAGCTTATTTAAGAAAAAATATCTATGCTAAATTATTTTAAATTCAAGATTAACCAAGGATCTGTATTCGTACATACTTCTGCTTGCATACTATCTTGAGGAAACAGGAGTCATTGAAGATTCAGAGCTATCTTATAAAGAGGTTTTGTTGCGCATCGATTAGACAAAGAAAAATAATGTTAAGTCAACAGGGTGGTGTGGAAATAAATAAATCTCCGAATATTCGTCATTCGTTCTCAAATGACTCTGCTTTTAATCGAATAAATTATTTATGTTTCTTCACTCTAAATTCTATGTAAGTTAAAGGTCTATATATAAACAGACATAATAGATTCTGATATCGAAGTATCATTTTTTGATTTCAATGGAATGACTTCGTTTAAGTTGCCAGTGACTTCAATTATTTTCTGTCCAACTAATAGTTTTAGAAATGTTTTTTTTTGATCCAAATGGTATCATTTAAAATGGAAATTAATTCAGAAGAATATTTTTGAATTCCTGGAAAGTACAATATCGAAATATTTCCAGCTTTAAATATCCATATTTTATTGGTTGTATGAGTAATTCTCATATCCCAACTTTCACTAATGTTTGGATTTGAAAAATTAGAGGGAGTTTGAAATCAGTCTGGGTCTGGTAGTCCGAGTCTGATGTCCGAGTCTGAAATACAGTCTGGATTTGGAAAAAAAAATCCGAGTCTGAAAATCCACAAACTCGGACTTCAGACTCGGACTGTATTTCGTGATCCCGCTGGGACTCGAACCCAGGACCCATACATTAAAAGTGTATTGCTCTACCAACTGAGCTACGGAATCTTGCCTTTTAAAGCGGCTGCAAAAATAGAAGTTTAATGCAGAATTCCATCATTTGTTCAAAAAAAGATGCAAATTTTCGAGGTTTTTTTTCTGGTTTAGATACTTTTCATCAATGTCTAATAACCAAGCTTTTGCGGAAGGGATTTCCATTTCTTTCAAGTATTTTCCTATGTTTAGCACATGAAAATACACATAGCAAACGATAAAATCTCCATTGAAAAGTGTTTTGATGTCATCCAGGCACTTCGCCCCAAATTGAAAAAAGACACCTTTTATGAACTCATCAATGGTATGATGTCGCGGGGATATAACCTCATTTACATCGAAGAAAATGGAAAGGCAGTATGCGCTTCTGGATTTCGTTTTACCGAACACCTTCTTTGGGGAAAAGCAATTTATATCGATGATTTAAGTTCTCTTCCTGAGTCGAGAGGTAAGGGTTATGCTTCCCTGTTGCTCGATTACATCTTTAATCTCGCCAAAGAAAAAAATTGTAATCAGGTCCATTTGGATTCAGGTTGTAACGATAGACGGTATGATGCACACAGGTTATATTTGAAGAAAGGATTCAATATTACATCGCATCATTTTGCTTTTGTTGTTAAATAAAATACGACTGATTCTTAGTATTTAATTGAGCAATATTTGTCTTCAATAAAATTTAAGAATGAATCTGAAAACCTTTTTGACCTTTGACCTTTGACCTTTGACTTATAAAAAAAAGCCTCGAAACATTGCTGCTCAAGGCCCTTCTTTCACTTTTGATGTATGGGTATATATCAAAACGATAGAAATTTCTAATTGTTGATAGCAATTCATTATAAATCTTACATAACAACGGCTTTTCCCTTCATTAATCATATCTTTACTTAACACTAACTTATCTCCGCAAGAATCTAGATTTGATTAATGCTGCGATTTATAAACTAAATTATTATGACTGAAAATCACAAAAAGCAATTTGGTATCTGGATGGATTCACAACATGCAATAATAGTAGGCAGAAAAAATATTGAATCAGGAGAATTTGTAGTTCTTGGTCATGTGAAGAGTGAGCCTTTAGCTGGTAACTCAAATGAGAATACAGCTAATAATGCAGAGAGGACATTGTTGCACAAGTTTTTTAAAGATATATCTACTCATCTGCAAAATGTAGAAGAATTGCATATTACCGGTACTGGCACTGCTCAGGAACAATTCAAAAAATTTTTAGCTGAAACTCCTCAATTTAAAAAAGCAACTGTTAATGAAAGCACCGCTAATAAAATGAGCGATGAAAAATTAATTGAATTTATAAGCCAGAAATTTCATTGAGCTAAATGCAATTGGATATTTTTTTGGAGATATTTATTAATTAAACTCCCTTCTCCCACAAATAAAATATAATCAGGGTAAGTAATCATATTTGGGAGACGGGCTGGGGATGAGTGAGAAAAATAAAATTCCCTTCTCCCATAAATAAATTTTAATCAGGGTAAGAATTCCATCTTTGGGAGAAGGGCTGCAGATGAGGGAATGAACGATGTAAGAAACGAGCTTTGGGAGAAGGCTCAATGTTAAGGGAAATCTATTTCCAGTGCATTTTTCCTCTTAAGTAGTTGTGAGAATGATTGAGTTATTCTTTATATTTGAGATATCCCGAACCTGATTCAAACCCTCGCATGAAAAAATCCTTCTCTCTTTTATTCGTGACTACATTTTGCATTTTTATTTCTTGTCAAACCGAAAATAAAAAAGCAATTAATGTGGATTCAAAAAAAATAAAACAAGCTGATGGCGAAGATTATTTTTATTTGTCTCATAGTTTTCCATACGGTAAAATCGATTATGAAGCCCATCATAAAGCAGCAAAATCTTATAAGGATGCATTTAACCTATCAAGAATGCAAACAACTTTCTGGGAATTTGTCGGTCCCCAAAATATAGGAGGAAGAATCACAGATGTAGAATTCGATCCTGTTCATACCAATATAGCTTATCTCGCCGCTGCATCCGGAGGAGTATTTAAATCAATTGACGGCGGAGCAAGCTGGCTTCCTATTTTCGATAATGAAATTTCTCTCTCGATCGGAGATATTGCAATTGCGCCTTCTAATCCTGATATTATTTATGTCGGTACCGGCGAACCAAATGGGGGTAGCGGTTCACTGACCTATGATGCAAATGGAATTTATAAGTCTGTCGATGCCGGTGCCACCTGGACCAATGTAGGTCTTCAAAATACACGCATGACGGGTAGAGTGGCAGTAGATCCTACAAATCCTGATATCGTATTTGCTGCATGCATGGGTGATATGTACGGAGCAACACCTGATCGCGGACTTTACAGATCTATCAACGGAGGAGCTTCATGGACGAAAGTCTTATTTGTCGATGATTCAACCGGCGTTGTCGATGTCGTTATCAATCCTCAAAACCCTAACATCGTTTTCGCCACTACATGGAAGCGATCTCGTTATGTAAATGCAAAAGATTATGCAGGTATACAAAGCGGTGTTTGGAAATCGATCGATGGGGGAAATAATTTTTCTCGATTAAATGCCGTCAACGGTTTGCCGCCTGTTGGAGTTGAGTATAGTCGCATCGGCATTGATCTGTGTCCTGCTTCACCCAATGTTTTGTATTGTTTATATATCGATGAATCATATAATGCACTCGGAGTTTTTAAATCGATCAACAATGGTGACGACTGGACTCAAACCAACGATGTGAATGTGGTAAATGGTCCGGGCGGAGGACAATTTTACTGGTACGGCAGAGTAAAATGTGATCCGGTAAATCCTGATGTCGCGTATGTAATCGGATTTGAAATGTATAAAACGATGGATGGTGGAGGTTCCTATCTTCCTACATTTTCAGGTGCACATGTCGATCAGCACGCAGTTGCAATTAATCCTGCCTATACTGACAGCGTAATGATTGGAAATGATGGAGGGCTATATTCATCAGCAGATGGTGGTCTCACTTTTTTACACAATGAAACCTTACCGATCTCACAGGTTTACCGTGCAGAAATTGATTATTCAAATCCTTCGAGTTTATATTTTGGATTCCAGGATAATGGTACATACTATACTCCTACAGGGAGTTTGAATGATTACATACAGGTTTTTGGTGGAGATGGATTTCAACCTTTGGTTGATCCTGCTAACACAGGAACTTTTCTTGCAGGATACCAGTATGGTGTAATAAATAAACTTACGATTTTCGGTGGTAATGTTCCTTCTTCTCAAAATGGAATTATGGGAGCCGGAAACTGGAACTACCCTTTAACCGGTGATCCTCAAATTACAAATACAGTTTACTCAGGCACTCAGCAGGTTTATCAATCGACAGACTTTGGTGACTTCTGGAATCAAATTAGTCCTGACCTGACTTCTATAGACACGACAGGGAATCTTATTTTTGGTACGATTACATTTATCGATGTGTCTCCGTTAAACTCCGATATTATTTATGCCGGTACCGACGATGGTAAGGTTTGGAATACATTGAATGGCGGTCAGACCTGGATTCAAATCAACAATGGTTTACCGTTACGTTGGGTGACTGGAATAGAAACTGATCCATTCAATCCTGCCGTTGCGTATGTGACATTATCCGGTTATCGTTTTCATGATAACATGTCGCATGTTTATAAAACGACAAACGATGGCTTTACCTGGACCGACATAGGTTCAAATCTTCCTGATGTTCCTTGCAATAGCATTGTTGCAGATCCGTCGGTCCCTGGTTTGCTTTATCTCGCAACCGATGTAGGAGTATATTATTTACATTCCTCAAGTAGCTGGTTTCCTATGGCGCCGGGTATGCCAGTAGTAGTTTGTTCGGATTTAAAATTACATCAGCCGACACGCACGCTTGTTGTAGGAACATATGGCAGAAGTGCATATAAAATCAACCTTGATAAATTTGTTGGTACCAACGATATTCCTACACCACCATGGAATGTTTCTGTTTTTCCAAATCCGGTAAGTGATCAAACCACAACATTCTTATTTTCTATTTCTTATCCTGAAGATGCAGAAGTTTCAATTTTCAATATTTCAGGAATTAAAATTTTTGAAAAGAAGATTAAAGCATTGAAAGGAAAAAATGTTTTGCCAATTGATTTTAAGAATGCATCTCCAGGAATTTATTTTGTGAATCTGGAAATGAAATCAGGTAATGTGTGTAGGAAATTGATTGTCAATTAACAAATTGTCCAAATTGCATTTGTGCATTCGTGGCAATTAATAATTTGCTACGAATGCACGAATCAATGTTTCTTTATTTCTTAAACAATAAAATCACATTTTATTAGTTAATGGTTTTTGTATCCAACGCATGCGAAAACTTTTTGTATTTCTTTTATTCTTTTCTTTTTCTTTAAATACATTTTCTCAGAAAAATTATCATCACAATAGCTTTTACGTTTCCGTAGATGCTCTATCCATTTTGAATTCTGTAATTCAAAGTGAATTGAAAACTTTTAATGTTTCAGGGGAAGTTTGTATCAATCATAGTTATGGATTGATTATAAATGCAGCAATTGAGAAGGAGCATATTCAAAATTACAGTCACGACGAAATTCAGTTTATTCCGGAATTCAGATGGTATTTTGCTGGTGAAGAGTGTTCTGCTTTTCACCTGGGCGGTTATTTAAATTTTGGAGCTGGAAGAATAATTAAAGATGAGCGCTATGTTTCAAATACCTATCTAAAATATGAAGAATCTTTTTTCGGTGGTGGTTTATCTGCGGGTTACAAGGTTCTGATAAAAGATCGCTGGACGATTAATCCAGCATGTTTTGTTGGATACGAGAAGAGATACAAAACAAAAGTAGAGGAAGCTGTTAATGCATATCCTCAGAAGAAGGAATCGATAGGAGAGGTGAGGGTGGTTTTGGGAGTGGGGTATAGGATTAAATGAATTTTTTTTATATAATTTATTTATTAGAAGCCTTTCTGTAATTTTTAATATTTTAATAATCTTAAATTAATATGTAGAGTTCAAGAGAGATTGGAATAATAATTAATTTAGACGAATTCGATATTTATATTTATCAAACATTTTTCTATGAATTATAAAAAGATTAATTACTCTAGTTATGTGTTTTTAGCTGTTGTACTAATTCTGTTTTCAATAAATTCAAAGGCTCAACTCACCCGAACATGGGTATATTCGTATAACCATCCAGCAAACCTAGAAGCTGCAGGTAATTGCATCGTTCATCTTGATCATGGTGTCACTATTACCGGTGGATATTATAAGAGTAACACCAATCCTGATTCGAGGAACATACTTGTATTTACGGACGATGCAGGTACTCTTATTAAAGCAGATTCTTCCACGATCGGTTTTGGCTATTCAAAAATAATTAAAGGAGGGACATCATCTTATTTTGCTGTTGGTACATTGCTTAATGATTCCAGTACAGCTCGCAACATTCTAATTGCCAAAATAGATTCTGCATCTTTAAACATCAACTACTTTGTTCCCGATAGCAATCCGGCCATCGGATATGATCCTATGGACATGATATTGCTTAACAATAATAATATCCTCATCGGTTCTCGCAGAGATGATTTTCCAATGATTCAACTTTCTCTTACTTGTATGGATGATGCTGGAAATTTAGTCTGGCAAACGCTTGATACTACATTTGAAATAAAATACGACCTAAAACTTCTGCCAGATGAGATAGGTGGATTTTTTGCAGCCGGTACCGGACGCGACATCTTAACGTCAGAAGATTTCATTTTCGTCGCACACTTTGATTTAAACGGTATCCGTGATTGGTTTTTCAGACAAGCTTCAACTTCCACATCGTTCGCTGATTTTTTAGATATTGTTAAGGATCATAGTGGGCATCTTTGGACTTCGGGTGTATTAATGGATTCCACCGGACAAGTAGGCACATTGCTGAAACTTGATATTTCAGGTAACCTCGTTTGGAAACATCCTGTTGCGCCTAATCCTTATTTAAAAATTTTATCTGATGAAAATAATTTCATCTACGGAGCAACAGTTCCTTCCAACGGTCTCGATGTTTTTACAATCGAGAAGCTCGATAGCGCTGGAACTTTTTTATACAGTACTAATTTTCAGTTGACAGGATATTTTAATTCTGTTCTATACGATTTGCAAATGTTAGATGGTGGAAACCTTGCATTCACCGGTGATCTTTACGTTTTGTCTTTTCCTAAACCCGACTTGTATCTGGCCATATACGATACAGCATTAAACCTGGTCGACTACGATATTTATAATGCATCAAATTTTCTCGGCGAGTCGGGGAGAGCAGTTGTGAAGGGAGCAGGTAACGATTTATATTTATGTGGAAGATTGAACTATGAAAACCAATTTGAAACCTGTAACCTGGGAGTATTGAAATATGATTTACAGATTATTGATAATATAGACAAAAATAAAATCAGCACTAATTTCGAATTTTTCCCAAATCCTTCTACTGGAGCAATTTTTATAAAATGTGAAAATTTACCACGAGGAAAAAATATATTTACTGTCTTTGATGCTTTTGGAAAAGAAGTATTTACTGATTATTCAACAAATCTAAATGGAACATCAAATTACAATCTAAATTTATCAGAAGGGCTTTATTATTTGACTCTCAACAACGGTGAAACCAGAATCAGCAAAAAATTATTGATCATGCAAAAATAATTCCGCTCTCTTTACTCTTTCATTTTATTTTTGACCTTTCTCATCAAACCTTTTTTTGACCATTAACTTTTGACCTTCGACCTAAATAAACGGATGCCTCTTAAACTCCTTAGAAGGATCAAATAAAAATCGATACGTTTTCAAAATTCTGCTTTTGTATGTTCCCAGATTTTCTGCTATGCTAACCATCTTGGGATTGAAATCCCCAATCCATTGCATTTCAAAATCAACATAAGGAGTATTTTTCCTGATATGTTCTGCGCCCTGTAATATCATGTAACAATCGAGACCCTTTCCTTGTTGTTCGGGGATAATTCCAAATACCAATCCAATGAATTTAGTCATTCGAGTCCTTCGAAGAGAAATGATGAATCGTAATTTTTCCAATATTGAAAACCGTCCGTTGAACTTCCTGAATATTTGATTGATGTCTGGAAGATTTACCCACATAGCCACAGGTTCATTCTTATAATATATATACCAGATAATATCTTCATCGATGACTGGCTTCATTGATTTGAAGAGTTTCATAACCTGGCGACTATCAAGTTCCTTACCGCCGCCATGCTTTGCCCATGCTTTGTTATATATGGTTCGAAAATCTTCTGCATATTTTTCGAGTTTGGATTTCTTAATATGTTCGGAATGATAATCTGGATCGGCTGCTATCCGATCGTGGCGTTCGTGGAACTTGGGCTGTAACTGATTATGAACTTTTAAAGCGTAGCACCATTGTTCGAAATATGTTTTGAAGCCATAAGATTCGAATAGTGATTGATAGTATGGCTTATTGTAATTCATCTTATAGGGAACCGGGTCGAAACCTTCTATGATTAATCCCCACCAGCTGTCGCGTTCACCAAAATTGATTGGACCATCCATGGCCTGCATACCTCTTTCCATCAGCCATCGTTTGCATTGATCAAAAAGAATGTTTGCTGCACGCTGGTCGTTTATGCATTCGAAGAATCCCATTCCACCGGTAGGTTGTTCTTCTTTCTTTGTTGTTTTATCGTTGATGAATACAGCTGTTCGACCGATTATTTTACCATCATCATCTTTCAATAGAAAACGTGTGCATTTTCCGTGACGGAAAAATTTATTTTTTTCTACATTGAAAACTTCTTCTATGTCTTTGTCGAGCGGCCGACTCCAATTCGGATCGTCTTTATATATTTTTATTGGAAGTAGGAGGAAGTCTTTTTTGTCTTTTTCAGATTGTACTTCGACGATTTGCATTTCTGGAGTGATTCTGTTGTGAGCAAAGTAAAAAAAAATTTACTATTGAGGAATAATGACGTACAATCATTTGACAATGGCGTTTAATAGTATCATCTTTTTAAGTTTATTACTTGTCCAAAGTGATCGTCTTCGAATCTTACTTCTTTGTCTTGAAATAAAGAAAGTAAGCAAAGAAAATTCAAGCCAAAAAAAAGCTGCCCAGCGCACATGGCCGACGCTCCCCGCTTTTTTGGCCTGCCAGCGCTCAGCAACGATCAAGAATGTATTATTAAAAAAATAGGGGATAAAAAAAACCATCCAGTTAGCGGATGGTTTTCAAATATCAGGTAATCCTTAAATCCTTTCTTTCAAGGTTCACTTACCGTTTATGCTAATCTTCTTTTGAAGTTCCAGAACGCTAGCTTTAAACTTCTTATCTGTTTCGATGAGATTGTTAACTGTACGACAGGCATGAAGTACGGTTGCATGATCTTTACCACCGCAATGTGCTCCGATGTTACTGAGAGATGACTTAGTCATATTCTTAGCAAAGTACATTGCAATCTGGCGTGCCTGAACAACCTGACGTTTCCTGGTTTTTGATTTAAGCATTTCAATTGGCAGATCGAAATAATCGCAGACGATCTTTTGAATGTAATCGATAGAAACTTCGTGAGTTGTATTTTTCACGAACTTGTCAATCATTTGTTTTGCAAGTTCGAGTGTAACTGACTTTTTATTAAGAGAAGCCTGGGCAAGAATTGATATCAATGCACCTTCGAGTTCTCTTACATTGGAGGTAATACTATATGCGATGTATTCTACTATTTCTTTAGGAAGTTCAATTCCATCGATATACATCTTCTTATTTAATATAGCAATTCGTGTTTCGAGGTCAGGCATCTGAAGATCAGCTGCGAGTCCCCATTTGAATCTGCTAAGAAGTCGTTGCTCCATTCCCTGCAAATCAACAGGAGCTTTATCTGATGTTAAAATGAGTTGTTTGCCAGTTTGATGTAAGTGATTAAATACGTGAAAGAAAACATCCTGTGTTTTTTCCTTGCCGGCAAGGAATTGTATATCATCTAATATGAGTACATCAATCATCTGATAAAAATGAACGAAGTCATTTTGTTCATTGTTCTTTACAGAATCGATAAACTGATGAGTGAATTTTTCCGATGATACATATAATACGGTATGTCCCGGATGAGCATTTTTAATTTCGATACCGATAGAGTGGGCGAGATGGGTTTTTCCCATTCCGACTCCGCCATAAATAAGTAACGGATTGAAAGATGTTCCGCCCGGTTTATTAGAGACAGCATAACCCGCAGAACGAGCCAGTCTGTTGCAATCTCCTTCGATATAATTTTCGAATGTATAATTTGGGTTAAGTTGTGATTCAACATTAACTTTTTTTAGTCCGGGAATGACGAACGGATTCCGAATGGTATTTGAAGACGTTCCCATTGGAATGTTCATTGGCGTATTTTTCAAATCGCCATGAGATCGTGTAGGAATTTTAACGGTGTACTGTTTGGAATCAGCGGTGGCGTGTTCCATAACGATGCTGTACTCGAGTCTTCCTTCGTTACCCAGCTGTTGACGAATCGTTTTCCTTAAGAGTGTGATGTAATGCTCTTCAAGCCATTCGTAGAAAAACTGGCTGGGAACTTCGATTGTTAAAATTTTACCGTCGAGCTTTATTGGTTTGATTGGTTCGAACCAGGTTTTGAAACTCTGAGCACTCACGTTATCTTTAATAATCTGTAGACATTTTTTCCAGACGCTTTCGCAAGTTTTCTCCATTGTCGTTTTCAAGAAAAGTTTTTTTGTGTTGTTGTTTGTGTTTCGCTAAAAAATTTTTGTGTCTCGCAAAAATAGTATTTTAATTCAATCTTTTTCGGAGTACAATGTTTTGTAAAAAAAAGCAAAATAAAAAATTATGTTGCTATTGTATTTTCACAAATTTTTACAGTAGTAGAAAGAATTTCTTTTTTTCTTCCTTTCGTATCGAAAAAATAATCGATACGACCGAGACGAATTCCGGCCCAGCCGACTTGTGCTACCATTACTTCTTTGCCGTCTTTATTTTTATATCTGACGGGCTTATCGATGAATGTGTGTGTGTGGCCACCGATGATAAGGTCAATGTTGGTTGATTGTTGTGCAAATATCTCATCTGAAATTTTTTTATCGTTGTATTTATATCCTAGGTGTGAGAGACAAATGATCAGATCACACTTATGTTCATTCTTTAGTAAATTAGAAACCCGTTCAGCATGTTGAAGAGGATCTTCGTAAATTGTATTTCCATAAAGTTTAGCGTCAACCAATCCATTTAATTCAATTCCTATTCCAAAGACGCCGGTTTTAATTCCTCCTTTCTTAAATATCTTGTAATGTAATGTTTTATTTTCCAAACTCGTGCCCGAAAAATTATAGTTGCAGTTTAGAAAAGGAAAATTCATATCAGTCAGGCGACTAGCTAATCCGTCTATTCCATTATCGAAGTCATGGTTGCCAATTGTTGCCGCATCATAACCCATTTTGCTCATTAACTTTAATTCAGGTTCACCACCATACATGTTAAAGTATGGAGTTCCCTGGAAAATATCACCTGCATCAAGCAAAAGAACATTCTTTTCCTGCATCCTGATTTTATTGATGATAGCAGCGCGTCTTGAAAATCCTCCCATGCCGGGATATTTAGGGTCATTATGAGGAAATGGATCTATTCTGCTGTGAACATCATTCGTGTGAAGGATTGTTAATTTTCTTAGTTCATGTGATGCAAGCAAATCGAGTGGAAGGCTGTTTAAGCCAGCCAATGCGAATCCGCCTACCAATGTCCGTATGAAATCTCTTCTATTGTGCATTGGTTATTCTTCCATCGGGATTAACTTTTATTTTTAATCCGGCTTTGTTATATGCTACTATATTCTTAATGATTGCGTCTCTCACTTTTAGGTTTACATTTTCCCTCTGCAAATCTTTCAGGAAATCATAAGAATCTCCTCCGTTTGCAAGATAATCTGAAGTGAGTACTTTATATATACGGGTGGTGTCCAAGGGTTCTGACTCAATTGAAATGTTTACTGCCTTGTGATCATTAATCTGGAAACTTGCTCCTGCAATAGGTCCTCCATCTTTTGATGCTATGAAGTTAAAAATCTTTTTGACAATATCAGCATTCATTGTTAAAACTACCAGTTCATTTTCAAAAGGCATGAGCTCGAAAATATCTCCACGTGTAATTTTTCCTTTGGGTAACGATCGTCTTAATCCACCATTGTTAAGAAAAGCAAAATCTGCAGGTCTACCGTCTGACGGATAAAATATTTTCGACGCTTCAATCATACATGCATCTGCAACAAAATTTCCAAGGCGGCTTTCAGGAACTCCTTTCTCCATTGCAAATTCACTTTCTCCCAACACTTCACTCATAGCGCCCGACACTTTTTCTCTATAGGGAGAAATGAATGCTTCAGTCGAACTATCGATCACAGAATAAACAGAGTCAGAAAAAATATACTCCTTCTCATCAGTGCTATGTACTACATATGCCGGCTTGCATGAAACCGACAACAATACAAAAACATATGAAGAAATAAAATACAACTTCATGTAAAAAGGAGAACTTTAAAAACCTTAGCAAGGATAACAAAAATAGAATTGAGTCTTATCTTCACAGAAAAATTTTTTATGTACGTAAACGAAATTCAGATTAGAGTTAGGTATGCTGAAACAGATCAGATGGGATTTGTATACTACGGAAATTATGCAACTTATTTTGAAGTAGCCCGCGTAGAAATGTTACGACGTCTTGGATTTACCTATAAGAAATTAGAAGAGGAAGGAGTTTTGCTTCCCGTGCTGGAATTTTCTATAGAGTATATTCGTCCCGCTTATTATGACGATCTACTTATTATAAAGACAAGTATAAAAGAAGTTCCTGGAGCCAGGATTAAATTTTCATATGAGACAATGAATGAGAAAAAAGATTTATTAAATATTGCTGAAACTACACTTGTGTTTGTAGATAAGAAATCAGGCAGGCCTCGGCGTGCTCCAACAGATTTGTTGGATGCAATTAAAAAATTCTTCTAATTCTGTTTTTGTTTTTTCATCTTTCAAACAGAAAGTAATACTTTCGGTCTACAGCTTTTCCAAAAGATATTTATAAAGTTCTAACATGCTTTGAATATCAGCTTTATGAACTTTTTCATCCGGAGAATGAACGTTTTTCTCGGGCGCTCCGACAAAACACCAATCAATGGGGTAGGGCTGTTTTTGAATTTCAGTCCCATCACTTCCTCCTGAACCTTCAACTTCTTTTTGAAATGCTTTCCCGCTTTCTTTCGATAATTCCAAAACCCTGTCGATAAACTTTTTTCTTGGTATGCCCGTATCACGCAAGGAAACAACAACACCTTTACCAGGCATTACACCTTCGGTAACCCACGTTATGTCACTTATCAATGCCTGATGAATGTTATAACGTTCATAGAGAAATTTTACGAGGTAAGGAACGCTCCCACCACCATGTTCTTCCCAACAAGAAAAAACAATTGCACCATCGGTAATGCTTTCACATAACTTCAGCGCATTCCATACTCCAAGTCTGTTATCCATGTAACAGCATTGAACATATTCTTTATCTTCTCTCCAGTTATCTTTGAATGTCAGATCAATCCCTCTTTCTAATTGCAGTGGTGCTTTAATAAATAATTCATTTTCATTTTTTATTTCCAATGGATATTCAAAGTTCTGTTCGTTGTAAATGCCTTTTAATACATATCCATTTTCTGTTCTGGGTGAACCAATCTTGACCAGCTTATTGTCATATCGTACTGTAAAGCCAATTGAATCAATATGAGCAAAAACAGCTGTCCTGGGTTTGCCAAAAATTAATACAATGCAATTTTGAAAACCATCGCCTTGAAAAATCTGCGGTTGAACCTTCCATTGCTTTTGTGATACTTTTATATATCCAAGTAAAAAATCTGTTAATGCACCTTCGTTTCCCGAAGGAGCATGGATGCCGCAAAGCGTCTTTAATAATTCCACATCTTTATTTATAAGGATGCAAAATAACAATATTATCTCCAGTGATATCAGAACTCTCTACCTGATTTCCATTTATAACGGGCGATTTTATTCCATCATCAAAAAGTTTCTTAGCAGTTATGATCCGGGCCTCATCCCAACATTTTTCTTCAATGAATTGATTCAGAAGATTAGTTCCACCTTCGATAATAATTGATAAAATTTTTCTTTCGTATAAAGTATTCAAAATCTGTTTGATGATGTTTTTATCGAAATCAATTTTTATATATTCGTTTCCAGCGGAGGCAACATTTTTCACCTCATTAAAAATTAAAGTTGTAGCCTCTACATTAAAAATATTTAAATCAGAGGATAATTTCAATTTTTGGTCAATTACTATTCGCACCGGATTTTTACCATTCCATTTTCTAACTGTTAAAAATGGATTATCAAGAATGGCCGTATTGGTTCCAATCATGATTGCCGACTCTTCACTTCTCCATTTGTGAACGAGCCGATCCGAGAATTCACTACTTATTTTTCTTTGCTCGTAATCCAAAATCTGAGCACCGGCCACCGACCTCTGACTTCCAAACTGTGAAATAAACCCATTTGCCGTTTGAGCAAATTTTAAAATAACATAAGGTCTTTTTTCAGAATGAAAAGTTATAAATCGTTTATTCAATTCAAGACATTCTTTCTCAAGTATATTTGTCTGAACTTTTATGCCTGCACTTTTTAATCTTTCTATTCCGCTTCCATTTACGCGAGGAAACGGATCCTTGCAACCAATTCTCACATCGGGAATCTTTTTTTCAATTATTAATTCTGTACAAGGTGGAGTTTGTCCGTGATGATTGCATGGTTCCAGGTTTACATATAATATACATTTTTCTAAAAGCCTCTCATTTCCATTTATAATAGCATTCGAGACGGCATTTACTTCTGCATGAGATTGGCCATATTGATGATGAAATCCTTCTCCAATTATATTATCATCAAAAACTAATACAGCACCAACCATTGGATTGGGAGCAACTTTTCCAATGCCGTTTGTTGCTAGCTCAATGCAGCGACTCATATATATATGGTCATTCTTCACCAGGTACTAATTGAAAAGTTAAAAAAGTGTGTTCGTGTCTTCATACAATAATATATATAAATTAAAGACTGCGTATATTTTTTCAAAAATCAATATTTAGCATGAAATGATAGTATTCTGACAAACAAATTTTGGCTTAACTCCTTTAGAATTAAGAAATTCTTTGTTAATTTACCTCTCAAACAACAAAAAAACTATCCCACACTTTATTATGAAAAACATGAAATCCCTACTTGTTACATGTATTATTTTATTGAATGTATTTTCAGCGTTCTCCGGAAATTTCTCCGGCGGATCTGATCCCTTGGAGAAAAGATATATTAAAGACAATAAAGTAAAACCAGATGTAAGTTACCAGGCAGAACTAAGGAAATCTACTGCATGGCAGAATTTTAGAAAGTCCAATAATAATAATTGGTCTGTAGAGTTTAACGAATCCACTCAATTACCACATCGTGCTTATGGAGAGCCAATCCAGGCAAGCGGTAATAATCCTGAAGCTGCAGCGATGAACTTTATTAATACTAATCTAAATGAATGGCATCTTCCTGTAGGTGATTTAAAATTACAGACGGTGTCTACTTCTTCAAAATATCATAATGTTATTTTTTATCAGACTTATAATGGACTAGATGTATTAGACAGCCGGATATATATAAAAATGACTAAAGATTTCAGGGTTAATACCTGGGGTTTGGATGCATACAAGATAAATATTTCTACAACACCTGCCTTAGATATAAATGAGGCAGTTAATAAAGCTAAAGTCGGTATCAATACACCTGTAACAGCAGTAAGTACTCCGAAACTGAAAATTCTACCAGTACCTGAAGGACGCTCTATAACTGCTCACCTTGTTTATGAATTAACGGTTTCCACAAAGACTGAAGAAAATGCTCCATCAAACTATTATACGTTAGTAGATGCAAATACAGGTGAATTATTATACAGACACGATAAGGTAAATTATTTTTCTTCTCTTAATACAGACATACATGTTGCTTCAACCCTTTACAAATTTAACCCATATATAGCTCCTGCGAATTTACCTCTTAGAAACCTAAAAGCTGTTGTTGGTGGAATCACCTATCACACCGACAGCCTGGGTAATCTATCTGCTCCTACGACCACTCCGTTGTTTGGTAACTTTTATCTGGAAGGTACCTGGTGTAGAATTGTTACCGATGCCGGTACCACAACACCACAAGTATTTAAATCCTTTACTACAACTTCAGACAGTATAACATTTGATGCTACAACTTCTATCAGACATATATCAGGTTATTATCATGTAAATGAAATCCACGATTTCATGAAGAGTTGTTTACCGACATTTACCTGGATGGATAACCCTTTGCTTACCCGCATCGATGTAGTAGGTGGTTTTTGCAACGCTTTTTATTCAGGTTCTGACATTAATTTTTTCGAATCCGGAGGAGGTTGCAATTGCATGTCACAGATAGGCGATGTAGTTTATCATGAATATGGTCACGGCATCAATGATAAATTTTATCAGTCGAAAGGATCATGGTTTGCAAACAGTGGAATGAATGAAGGATATGCTGATGTCTGGGCTTTTTGCTTAACCAAAATGCCAACGATCGGTTCCGGAACTGATATTGGAAATCCAAATTCATACATACGCAGGTATGATGGTTTTAGAAAAGTTTATCCTGCGAACATGTCTTCAGATCCTCATGATGTAGGTGAAATTATTGCCGGAGCATGGTACGATACTCGTATCAATTTAAATTCGTGGCAATCGATGATAGATATTTATGTGGAGACATTTAATGATCTTGTCACTGGTCCCGATGGAACAGAAGGACAATTATTTTCTGATATCCTTTTAGCTGCATTGAATGCAGATGATGATGATGCAAATCTTTCGAATGGAACTCCTCACGACAATGAAATTTTAGATGCATTTGCTTTACATGGAATTTATCTCTTGAACAATGCAACATTTGAACATCAGCCGATATATTCAGTTACTGGACTTTCACCGGTAACAGTTACAGCCGACCTCGATGCAAATTTACCCTGGTTAGGAGTTACTTTCAACTTATTTTATAGGACAGATAACACAAGTGCGTATACTTCAATACCAATGACTCTGGTTTCCGGATCAACTTATTCTGCAGATATTCCGCAACAGCCTGCAGGAACAGTTATAAGCTATTATCTGAAATTGGAAGATGGTTTTACAACTGCATTAAAAGTAATGCCTGTGGAAGCAGATTCGCTGATTGCAAATATTCCTTATTTTATACTTGTAAATTGTGTAAGAAATCAGATTGATGATTTCGATTTAAACCATGCAATAGGGTGGCAAACCGGAATTACCGGCGATAATGCAACCGGTGGTCAATGGATTATTGCTCCACCTGTGCCTAGTTTCACCGCCGGAGATACTTGCCAGGTTGGTCTGCAACATACGCAGGGAGGAGCCAATTGTGCAGTAACGGGCAATGCAACGTCTCCGTCTTTTACAATCTCAAATTCAGACGTAGATGGCGGCATGACAACTCTACAATCACCAACATATGATCTTACAGGAATGATTGATCCTGTGGTTACATATTGGAGATGGTATACAAACGATCAGGGTTCTTCACCGAGAACAGATTATTGGAAAACCTACATTTCCGGTGATGGAATAAATTATGTATTGGTAGAGAGTTGCGGAGTGCCTGACCACAGCTGGAGAAGGTTTGCGTTTAAGGTAAGTGAATTTAATCCAGGAGCAACAAACATGACTTTGCGATTTGTTGCAGAAGATACAAATCCTGGAAGTGTTGTTGAAGTTGCTCTGGATGATGTGGAAATATTAAATTCTGATTTAGGAAATGGTATTAATGATCCTGAACTGGAAAATTTAATTTCAATTTATCCTTCTCCTGCATCAAATTATCTGAACATAAATATATCGTCTTCAAGAAATGAAGAGTTTCAATTTGATGTAGTCGATAACATCGGAAAAATTGTTCTTTCGAAAAAGTCTAAACTATCTGCTGGAAACAATTCGGAAAGCCTGAATATTAGTAACCTAGAAAACGGCATTTACCATTTGGTAGCCGGAAGTAACGGGAAGAGGGTGGAGAAGGTGTTTTCTGTATTAAAATAGGTCAAAAGTTAAAGGTCAAAAGTCAAAAATGGAATCAATTACATTTTGACTTTTGACCTTAAATTTTTCTTATTCCTATAATAGCATTTTTAAAAATTCAGAAAAATAATTTGGTATGTTTCTAATACCGACTTCTTTTCATTAATAAATACTCTGAATTAATCTTTTTTCACTTTTGACCTTTGACTTATTTTTTAATGTAATTAAAAAACGTATCGCTCCTCAACCCAATCCTCAGCGATTCTAAAGCGATGAGTTCTGTAGGAGCAATATTCCCAAGATTTGCATTAGCGCCGAGTAAGTTTATGAAATAAACCTGGCCGTTTTTGTTTGGTGTTTCCCAGATAATTTTTTCGGCAGGAATTTTTGAAATGATCTTGTTTATGAGAACGACGTGTGCTTTTCCGCTTGGACGATATATCCCGACAGTTCCGCTTTCGCGTGCTTCTGCGATAACCTTCCATGCGCCTGCTTGTATTTCTTTTTCCATCATCTCAATCCATTTATTTGGATGTATGATGATGCCTTCCTCTTTGGAACCAACTTCGGTAATGACGATAGTATGTTTACTTAGTTTACGAATGTATTCCAGTTTCTCATCATGTTGAAGAGTAATACTTCCGTCGCTGACTTCAGCATAAGTTAGTTTGTATTTATCGATGAGTTTGAGGTAATCATCAAATTTATTTCGGACGATGAATGCTTCTAAAAGGGTACCTCCAAAATAAACGGGGATTTTTGCTTCGCGGTAGATGCTTAATTTTTTTTCAAGATTAGGAGTGACAAATGAACTTCCGAATCCGAGTTTTACTACATCAACAAATTCACCGGACACTTCGATCATGTCCTCTGCCTGACGGGAACTTAATCCCTTATCCATAACCATTGTCAATCCATTCTCACGCGGTTTGGAAGACCGCTTAGGGATACTATCAAGAAAAAAATTCATATGTGGTTTTTATAAATGTCGATGAGTTCGATAATGTGGCTGTCGTTCTCCATGGAAGGAACGTATTCAAAAATTGTCTTGTAAAGTAGTGCATTCTTTTCCAAAGCGGAAGTAAGTACCTTATATGCTTCATTGATATTTCCGGTAAGATAATAATAACATGAAAGCCTGTAATATAATTCAACATTTTCAGGGTGAAAGATCAGACCATTGCTGATTAATTCAAGAGCTTCTTCCGGTCTGTTGTCCGCGATCATGAGATGTGAATACTCAAGATAAATGTCAGAATTCTCAGGCTCCAGTTCGATAACTTTCTTATAGGCATTTTCTGCATTTACATAATTGTCGAGGTGATATTCAGCATCTCCAAGTGCAAACCAGAATTCCGCATTCTTAGCATCGAGTTCAAGCGCTTTCCGAATGTAATGAATCGCTTCGAACCACCTTTCTTCGTTCTGAAGCGTGACTGCAATTCCAAGCCAGGCTTCAGCAAGCGATGAATCGAGTTTTGTTGCTTTCTTATAATAATCGCGAGCACGATGCATGTCTTCCAGTTGCTCGTAGCATTCTCCGATATTGTAATAAGTCAATGCATCGGGAGCTTCGAATTCGAAAGTTTTTTTGTAACAGGCAATTGCGTCATTAAAACGGGTGAGGTTTGCCAGTGTATTTCCCTTATTAAAATATGCAGATGAAAAATCATCCTTGATAGCAAGACAATAATCATAGGCATTCAAAGCATCTTCATACCTGTTAAGTCTATTGTAGACATTTCCGAGATTATACCAGGCAGGAAAACTATAAGGTTGCAGATCAATAAACTTATTGTAGAAGTCGATGCTGTCGTCAAAGCGTTCCGTAAATTCAAAACAAAAAGCGATCTCGTATAGCGCAACTTCATTCGCAGGATTATCTTCCAGACTTAGTTTAAGATACTGAATAGCCTTGTCATAGTCGCCCCAGCTTTCATACACATAGGCGAGATTCAGGTATAGCAAATCCAATTCATCTGCAAGTGGAATTGCTTTATTGAAATTCTCAACTGCCAGTTCAAATTTTTGTAGTTGGGAATAAATACTTCCACGGATCATGTAGAGATCCGGATCGCGTGGTGTGATTTGTTCGGCTTTATCTAAAATCGAAAGTGCTTTGTCGAAACGCTCGACCATTGCGAGAATTTGAGCTTCACGTAAAATAAATTCGACAGAGGCCGGATGTTGGTCCTGTGCAAATTCAACAACTTGTAAAGCCATATTGGCATCGTTACGTTCGATATAGTAATCGATAATATTTAAAAATGCATCCACATCAAAGAAGTATGCATCTTTGTTGCGTATCATTTCTTCGTAACGTTCTATGGAATGCCGGATTTGGTTCTGCTGTTCGCCGGAGCTTGGAAATTCCTCTTCTTCCATTTAAAATTTTTAGGTTCAGAAAAACTATCAGACCAAAGATAAAAAATAATAAGATATTTTATAGGGCTGAATTGTCTGATTTTACTGTATAATAGCTAATTAGTTAATTAGCAAACTAAAACTATTACATTTTTTCAATTTCTATCAGGTAATTCAGCCGCACTTCTTACCTTTACGTTCGTGCATTTAAAGAGAATTTCCCTAGTCAATTTCAAGAATTATTTTGAGGCCCGAATCGATTTTGATCCGGGTGTTAATGCTTTTGTCGGTGGAAATGGTGTTGGAAAAACCAACCTCCTCGATGCCATTCATTACCTGTCCTTATGTAAAAGTTATTTCAATGCAATCGATTCTCAAAACATTCGGCAGAAAGAAGAGTTTTTTTTGATCCAGGGAGAATTTGATCTGGATGGAATAGAAGAAAGTATTTCGTGCGGTTTGAAACGCGGACAGAAAAAAAATTTCAGGAGAAATAAAAATGAATATGAGAGGCTTGCCGATCATATCGGACTCATTCCTTCTGTTATGATTTCACCAACAGATGTAAACCTGATCATCGACGGAAGTGAAGAACGTCGAAAATTTCCTGACAGTATTATCTCTCAGTTCGATCGTAATTTTTTAGAAGATTTAATTACATATACACGTTCGCTGGTGCAACGAAATACTTATCTGAAGCGAGCCGCGATTTCTAAATCATTCGATAAGGATGCTCTCGATATATGGAATGATCAGATGATCAATACTGGCTTTAGAATTTATTCATCGCGTAAAAAATTCATCGACGAATTACTTCCAATCTTCCGTCACTATTATAATTTCATTTCAGACTCTAAAGAAACAGTAGGCATTCGTTATGAGTCGCATTTAAATGATGGTGATTTTAGGCAATTGCTTGATGAGTCTGTTGAACGTGACAGGATTTTACAATATACATCCGTCGGCCCGCATAAAGACGACCTGATCTTTACAATGAATGGAAATCCTGCAAAGCGTTTTGCTTCGCAGGGACAACAGAAATCATTTTTGATTGCTCTCAAACTTGCACAATTTGATTATGTGAAAAAACAAAAGGGTTACAAACCAATTTTATTGTTAGATGATATCTTTGATAAACTGGATGATGAACGTGTAGGAAAACTCATGCAATTAGTCAGCGATGAAAATTTCGGTCAAATATTTATAACCGACACACATCCGGAAAGACTGGTGGAAATCTTTAACAATATCGGAGTTGGCTTGCAAGTTTTCCCTGTTAAGGAAGGTAGGGTAATTAGCCAATTAGCCAATTAGCCAATCTGATAATTCTATATTACATTATTATAACGCCAAACGCTAAACGCCAAACGTACATGACCAGACGCTCCAATGATCAGACGATGAAAGAAGCTGTTGAAAGTATGTTAAAGACATACAAGCTTGATCATAAGTTGAAAGAAATAAAGCTGGTTGAGTCCTGGGAAAAAATTATGGGTCCTACGGTAGCAAATAGAACTGTAGAAGTAAAAATATTCGAGAAAAAACTTTTTGTAAGTCTCAACTCTGCATCACTCCGCCAGGAACTTTTCCAGGAAAGGGAGAAGATTAAAAATTTGTTGAATGAAGAGGCAGGGGGGGAAGTAATATTGGAGGTCGTTTTTAAGTGAAGTCAAAACATAAGTCAAAGGTCAAAAGTCAAAAAAGGATTACCAAATTTTTGACTTTGATCCTCCAATTAGTACTAAACTGTGGCAAATCATTTTTGACTTTTGACCTTTGACCTTTGACCTTTGACCTTTGACTTAGTTTTAAAACCGTTCCGTCATCGAAAAAAAGAACGCTCCCTCAATGCCGGCATTCTCATCGCTATCGGAGCCATGCATTGCATTTGCATCGATGGATTTTGCAAAAAGATTTCTGAGTGTTCCTTTTTCTGCCTTAGCTGGATCCGTTGCTCCGATTAATTTTCTGAAGTCTTCGACAGCATTATTTTTTTCTAAAATAGCTGCTACTATCGGACCTGATGACATGTATTTTACAAGATCATTGTAGAATGGTCTCTCTTTATGTATTGCATAAAATTCTCCAGCGCGTTCAGGAGTAAGCCTGGTATATTTCATCGCTACGATTCGGAAACCTGCTTCGTTTATCTTTGCTAATATCGGACCGATGTAGTTATTTCCTACTGCATCGGGTTTGATCATGGTGAAGGTCTTGTTCATTTTGTTGGGGACTGGTTATTTGTTATTTGTTTGTAGTCGGTTGTATTTTTTATGTTGGTTGTTGGTTGTTGGTTGATATCAATCCCAACATCCAACATCCAACAACATCTTTAAAGACTCTTAAGCTCAGTAATCAACTTAGAAATTGCATCCTTAGCATCTCCGAAAAGCATGCTCGTTTTTGGATCATAAAACAAGGCATTTTCAATTCCTGCGTATCCAGCATTCATGCTTCGTTTGTTGATGATGATATGTCGTGCCTGCTCAACATCTAAGATTGGCATTCCATAAATAGGAGAGGAGGGATCTGTTTTTGCGGCCGGATTTACGACGTCGTTTGCACCAACAACAAATACAACATCTGTATTGGGGAATTCGGGATTCACTTCGTCCATCTCGTGGAGCTTACTGTAATCAACATTGCTTTCTGCTAAAAGAACATTCATGTGACCAGGCATCCTGCCTGCGACGGGATGGATAGCATATTTCACATCGACACCACGATCTTCCAAAATTTTCTCGAGTTCATGAATGACGTGCTGTGCCTGTGCAACAGCCAAACCATAACCCGGAACGATGATAACTTTTTTCGAATAATTCATTAGCACCGCTGCATCGCTTGGAGAAATATCTTTGATTGTTCCTTTTGCACTTGCAGTACCGGAAGCAGCAGCAGTTTCACCAAAAGCTCCGAAGATTACATTGAACAACGGGCGATTCATTGCTTTGCACATCGCAAGAGTAAGTATAGTTCCTGCCGAGCCCACTAAAATTCCACCAGTAAGCATTACCTGGTTATCATAAAGAAAACCTCCGAATGCCGCGGCAAGTCCGGTAAATGAATTCAATAATGAAATTACCACTGGCATATCCGCACCACCTATGGGCATCACAAAGAAAATTCCATATGCCAGTGCCAGTGCAAAAGCGAGATATAAAAGTACCATGCTGTCGGTACCAGTGGCAATAACATAAATTGCAAAACCAACAGTAATCAACATCATGAAAAGGTTGATGACATTATAATTCGGGAGGCGAATTGAACTCTTCATTGTACCATTCAATTTCATGAATGCGATGATACTTCCGGAAAATGAAACACTGCCAATGACTAATCCTGCCATGATGATGCTCGTCCTCATACCATCACCGATGTTATGATGAAATTCAAGCAAAGAAATTAAAGCCGCACAGGCTCCTCCCATTCCATTGAAGAGAGAAACCATCTCGGGCATCGATGTCATCTTTACTTTTTTTGCAGCCACCCAGCCAATAATACTTCCTATGAGGATAGCTCCTGCAATAAGAATGTAAATGACCGGAGCAACTTCACCTTCGTGAAATATTATAGTTGCAATAACTGCGACTGTCATTCCAAAAGCTGCAATTAAATTACCCCTTCTTGCAGTTCGCGGTCCTCCAAGCATCTTTAATCCAATCACAAACGTGACTGAAGCAAGGAGATAGATAATATTTAAAAGATATTGATTTTCCATTTATAAAAATTACGACTACTTTTTCTTACTGAACATTTCAAGCATCCTGTCAGTTACTACAAATCCGCCGACAACATTTAATGTTCCGAGGATAACCGCCACAAAGCCCAGGCTCAGCAATAAAATATTTTCAGGTTCTGTATTCAGCATAACGATAATGGAACCGACAATGACAACACCATGTATGGCATTTGCGCCCGACATGAGGGGTGTATGCAAAACACTCGGAACTTTTCCAATTACTTCGATTCCTACGAAGATGGAAAGAATGAGAACATAAATCTTGTCAATGTTTGCTCCCAGGAAAGTTATTAAGTCGTTCATATTTCAGTTTGATAGATCAGGCTCCGACAGTAACATCAGATGTTATTTTACCTTTATGTACAATGAGGGATCCTTTGGTAATTTCTTCATCCACTTCCCACTTGAAACCATCTTTTGTAGCTAGATGCATCAGGTAAGCCTGAATGTTTTTTGCAAAAAGTTCGCTCGCATTTAATGGAAGCAGGCTGGGTAAATTTGATTCACCAATTATGGTTACTCCATTCTTAACAACGGTCTTGTCTTTTTCACTCAGCTCACAATTTCCTCCCTGTCCAACGGCCATATCGACAATTACAGAACCGGGACGCATGTTTTTAACCATGTCTGCAGTTACAAGCAATGGAGCTTTCTTTCCTGGAATGAGTGCAGTGGTGATGACTAAGTCCGCTTCGGAAATATGTTTTGAGATGAGGGCCTGTTGCTTTTTCAAAAATTCGACGGAAACATTTTTTACATAACCACCTTCAACCTTTATTGAAGTATCGCCTTCAACCTCGATAAACTTTCCACCAAGAGATTCGATTTGTTCTTTCGTATCTGGACGTATATCGGAAACTTCGACAATTGCACCTAACCTTTTAGCAGTTGCAATTGCCTGCAATCCTGCAACACCAGCACCCATGATGACAACACGAGATGGTTTGATGGTTCCAGCTGCAGTCATTAGTAATGGAAATATTTTTCCTAGAGCAGCGGCACCAATAACCACAGCTTTATATCCTGCGAGATTAGCCTGAGAACTTAGAACATCCATTTTTTGTGCTCGGGAAATACGCGGAATAGCATCCATTGAAAAAACAGAAATTCCCTGGCGTGATGCTGCCTCAACAAGGTCGCGATTTACAGATGCGTAAAAAAGAGAGATGAGTGTCGCTTCCTTCTTCATCAATCCGATTTCAGAAGTCGTCGGTGCATTAACTTTCAAAACAACATCGGCAGTCCGATAAAGTTCTTCTTTACTTTCGATTATTTTAGCACCGACTTTTTCATAGTCGCTGTTTTCAATAAAAGAATTCTTGCCTGCGCCACTTTCAACAATAAATTCAAAACCAGATTTAATAAGCGACTGAATGACGCCGGGTGTAAGTGAAACCCTTTTTTCAAATTCATTATTTTCTTTCGGAACAGCGATTATCACAATTAGATCTTTATTTTTATACCAGCCCGCAAAGAAAACAATAAATTTTGTTTTCTCATAAGCCTGGAATTAGGTAAGTATCTCAATTATAAAATTAAAAATGGAATTCAGGAGAAACCTGTGAGTTTAGGTACAATTTATTTTTTTATTAAAAAGACATGGGTAATAGTGAGACAATGATGTCGGGGTTTGGTAATTATATTAATTGGGCTTTAGCCCTAATCAAACATACAATTTGGGCTAAAGCCCTCAAAGAGAATTCTTAAAACCCCAACCTAAAGGTCGGGGAAATTAATATTTTATTCTAACAGAGATAATCTACAAGCATGGAAACTTTATATTTGCATTATGATTAAACTAACTCAACATTCGCTGGATAAACTGGAAGAGTTACTCGTCATGGCCGGCTATGCGGTTCGTAATGAAAGAGGTAACTTTAAATCAGGCAGTTGCCAGATTGATTCTTCAAACATTATTGTTTTAAATAAGTTTGCACCTGTTGAAGCAAAGGTTACTTATTTGATCGATGCCGTTCAGAAACTCAATATTGATGAAAATTTGTTAGATGAGAAAAACAGGAAGTTTTTAAGCCAGGTAAAACAAACAACAATAGATCTTCCTGTATCATAACGTCAATATCATTTTATGACTTTCACTTTTTTAGGTACAGGAACTTCGCAGGGTGTGCCAATGATAGGCTGTCCCTGTGCAATTTGTGCCTCTGAAAACTTAAAAGATAAACGATTGCGTACATCGCTCATGGTCGAGAATGATAAGACCAGGATTGTCATCGACTCTGGTCCCGACTTTCGACAGCAGATGCTCAGGGAAAATGTAAAATCGCTCGATGCTGTTTTATTTACTCATGAACATAAAGATCACATTGCAGGACTCGACGATGTGAGAGCATTTAATTACCTCCAGAAAAAACCGATGGATGTTTATGCAACAACCAGGGTTCAGGAAGCATTAAGGAGAGAATTTCACTATATTTTTTCAGGAGAAATGTATCCTGGCATTCCCAAACTTGAAATGCATACGATCGAGAGCAAATCATTTAGTATTGAATCAATAGATGTTATTCCAATACCAGTCATGCATTTAAACCTTCCCGTTTTAGGTTTTCGTTTTGGAAATTTCAGCTATATAACCGATGCAAATTTTATCAATGAACATTCAAAAAAACTATTGGAAGGAACCGAAGTTCTGGTTTTGAATGCACTGAGAAATGAAAAGCATGTTTCTCATTTTAATTTAGATGAAGCAATAGAAATTGTCGAAGAGATAAACCCCGACAGGGCCTTTTTAACTCATATAAGTCATCAGCTTGGCCTTCACGAAGAAGTAGATGCTAAATTACCCCCAAAAATACGCTGTGCCTACGACGGACTCAAGATCAATTTAAATTAGATTCTTTTTTGGGATTGTAGTACTTTTGACACCGCTTAATTATTCGATAATTAAACGAATTTAACCCCAAACGCCAAACGGAATAAGCATTAACTATTAACAAATAACCAAAAGTATGTTCGAAAGTCTAAGTGACAAGCTGGAAAGAGCCTTTAAAGTCCTGAAAGGTGAAGGAAAGATTTCAGAAATCAATGTTGCAGAAACGTTGAAAGAAGTACGAAAAGCATTGCTTGATGCCGATGTCAATTTCAAAGTTGCAAAACAATTTACGGATACAGTAAAGGAAAAAGCATTAGGACAAAATGTGCTGACTGCAGTTTCGCCTGGTCAACTCATGATCAAGATTGCTCATGACGAACTAACGATACTCATGGGTGGAGACAAGGTTGAAGTTAACCTGAATGCAAATCCTGCAATCATTTTGATGTCCGGTCTACAGGGTTCGGGTAAGACAACCTTATCTGGTAAACTTGCTGCATTTCTGAAATCAAAAAAACAAAAACTACCGTTACTTGTTGCCTGCGACGTTTATCGTCCGGCAGCGATTGAACAGTTAAAGGTTTTGGGTGAACAAATTGACGTTCCTGTTTACAGTGAAGAAGGAAATAAAGATCCCGTATCAATTGCTAAAAACGGAATCGCTTTTGCAAATGAAAACAACAGGAATTTAGTAATCATCGATACTGCAGGACGTTTAGCAATAGACAATGAAATGATGGATGAGATTGCTGCTATTAAGAAAGCAATCAATCCGAATGAAATCTTGTTTGTTGTCGATGCTATGACCGGCCAGGATGCAGTGAACACTGCAAAAGCATTTAACGACAGGCTCAATTTCGATGGCGTGGTATTGACTAAACTTGATGGAGATACTCGTGGTGGTGCAGCTCTTTCGATTAAGTCGGTGGTAAATAAACCGATTAAATTTATTGGAACGGGTGAGAAGCTCGATGCGCTGGATATTTTTTATCCGCAACGAATGGCCGACAGGATACTCGGCATGGGTGACATCGTTTCACTCGTCGAGAAGGCGCAGGAGCAATTTGATTCAGCAGAAGCTGCAGCTCTACAAAAGAAGATTGCTAAGAACCAATTCAGCTTCGACGATTTCCTCAAACAGATTCAGCAGATCAAGAAAATGGGAAACATGAAAGATCTCATAGGAATGATTCCAGGTGTAGGAAAAGCGATGAAGGATGTAGACATTAGCAACGATTCATTTAAACACATCGAAGCAATAATCTATTCAATGACCCCTGAGGAGAGAACAAATCCGGCAGTTTTAAATGGAAGCCGCCGCAACCGTATTGCCAAAGGAAGCGGAACAAATATTCAGGAGGTGAATAAGCTCATCAAACAATTCGATGAAATGAGAAAGATGATGCGTGTGTTTTCGAATAAAGACCAGGCTGCAAAGATGATGAGGAATATGCAGGGGATGAGAAGGTAATTAGTCAATTAACCAATTCGTTAATTAATTAATGTGATGATTCTATAATTCGATAATTATTCATTACGAATATGTATTTGGTAATTTGAATTTTTAAAATCACGATAAGAGAAAACATCTTCCATCAGAAAGCTCCGTTAGTAGCGAAATATTGGTAACTAAAAATCGCATACCCAAAACCCAAGCCCCGTAGGGGCAAAATAATTATAGATTGATTCTCGACGGTAAAATAGTTAGTTCGGAAATAAAAAAACAACTTGCTTCAGAAGTAGAAACAATGTTGAAGGCAGGAAAGAGATCGCCACATCTGTGTGCAATTCTCGTTGGCGAAAATGGCGCCTCAGAAACCTATGTTAACAGTAAAGAAAAAAATTGCAGGGAGATTGGATTCAACTCAAGCGTTTTGAGATTCCCAGAAAACATTTCAGAAAAAGAATTATTAGATAAAATAAAAGCGATCAATTCTGATGACACTATTGATGGATTGATAGTGCAACTGCCTTTGCCAAAGCATATCAACGTTCAGAAAGTTACCGAGACGATTTCTCCTTCGAAAGATGTCGATGGATTTCATCCGGTGAATACGGGAAGGCTCATGCAGAATCTTCCCTGTTACATTCCCGCTACACCATATGGAATAATCTTAATGCTTCAGCATTATAAAATTGAAACCGAAGGAAAGCATTGTGTTGTGCTAGGAAGAAGTAATATTGTTGGAATGCCAATGAGTGTGTTGATGTCACGCAATTCGAATCCGGGAAATTGTACAGTTACTATTTGTCACAGCAAAACAAAAAACCTTTCAGACATTACACGCTCGGCTGACATACTCATTGCAGCTTTAGGCAGACCAGGTTTTGTAAAAGCAGACATGGTGATGAAGGATGCTGTTGTAATCGATGTTGGAATTACTCGTGTTGCATCATCTGAAACCAAGAGTGGTTTTAAAATTACCGGCGATGTTGATTTTCCGGAAGTATCTAAGATTGCTTCATACATTACACCGGTTCCTGGTGGAGTAGGACTTATGACAATTGCAGGACTTTTGAAGAATACAATGAATTCGGCGAAAGGAATTATTGAATATTGAACATTGAATATTGAACATTGAATAGAGAACAGTGAATGATTAATTCGTTATTTAGTCAATTCGTTATTTAGTTATTTGTTATGAATTCAATAAACACCCTAATATTCAATATTAAATATTCAATTTTCAATAAATGAATTATCCACTCATGGAGTCCTACTACACCATCCAGGGTGAAGGCTACAACACTGGCCGTGCAGCGTATTTTTTGCGACTTGGTGGTTGTGATGTTGGATGTGTATGGTGTGATGTCAAGGATTCATGGAATGCATCGAAGCATCCTCACGTTTCGGTTGAAGAAATGGTAGGTCTTGCTAAGAATGCGAGTGCAGACAAAGTTGTAATTACCGGTGGTGAACCTGCCATGTATGATTTAACGCCGATTACTGCTGCATTTAAAAACGAACATATTAGTTGTTACATTGAAACGAGTGGTGCATATCCACTTTCAGGTACATGGGATTGGATATGTGTATCGCCTAAAAAATTCAAGGAGCCTTTACCTGAAGTTTTAAACAAGGCCGATGAATTAAAAGTGATTGTTTTCAATAAAAGTGATTTCGATTGGGCTGAAAAACATGCATCTTTGGTAGATAAAAATTGTAAATTATTCCTTCAACCTGAATATTCAGTAATCGATAAAATGCTTCCGTTAATCATCGATTATGTAAAATCGAATACTCAATGGAGGATTTCGTTACAGACACATAAGGTGATGAGAATACCTTAAGTAATTAGCCAATTAGCCAATTGGCCAATTGGATTTAACAAATGTTTATCTGAAATATGAAGAATAAAAATTCATTTTACATATTCCTCTTTTTTTTCTTTTGTTTTATTTATTCTACTCCCTTACTAGCTCAGAAAGAATATTCTACTTCCGATCCAAAGGCTATCAGGCTTTTTGAGGCTGGGACTAAATTTTATGATGGAAGACAGAATGAGAAGGCTATCGAAATGTTTGATGATGCAATCAAGGCTGATCCGAAATTTATGGAAGCCTATATGTTGAAGGCAAATGTTTACGAGGATATTGGTCAGCATGAAAAAGCAATCGATGCTTATAAGGAAGCTATTAAAACAAATCCGGATTTTTTTCCTAAGGTTTATTATTCTCTTGCCAAGGAAGAGTTTTATATAGGACGATATTCAGATGCTAAAACACACATTGAAAAATTCCTCTCTTACCCGAAAGGAAAAGGAAGTCTTCAATTGAAAGCAAAGAAACTTTTAGAAAATGCAGAGTTTGCAATTAATGCAGTCAATAATCCCGTTCCATTCGAACCCATAAATACAGACAGTATAAATACGGAGGAAAATGATTATTTCCCTTCGATTACTGTCGATGGACAAACAATGCTTTTTACTCGTGATATAAAAACTGTTAATTCTAATGGAAAAATATCTACACAGGAAGACTTATACAGGAGTAAAAAATATGGTAATAAATGGGGAAAGGCAAAACCTGTTTCTGAGATCAATACTAGTGGGAATGAAGGAGCATCATCTATTTCATCCGATGGTCAGTATATTTTTTTTACGGCTTGTGAAGATATTCCACCTACAAAAGATTCAAGAACAACAAATGGCAGCTGTGATATTTTTCTTACAAAGAAAATTGGCGAGGTTTTCAGCGAGCCACGGGATTTGGATGAACCACTCAATTCAAAAAAATGGGAGACGCAACCTTCCTTTTCATCGGATGGAAGAACAATTTACTTCGTGAGAAACATCGATGTTTCCTATGGAGTAAGCCATTCAGACATTTTAGTTTCACATATCGGCGACGATTACAGGTGGAGTGAACCTGTTTCTGTAAGTGATTTGATTAATACAACAGACAATGAGAGTTTTGTTTTTATACATCCCGATAACCAGACATTATATTTTGCTTCCAGTGGTCACCCGGGAATGGGAGGAACGGATATATTTTTCAGCAAGAAAGATTCTTCAGGTAAATGGACCAAGCCGCAAAATTTGGGTTACCCGATCAATAGCATTAACGATGAGATTTCTTTTTTGGTGAGCCCCGACGGGAAGACAGCTTATTTCGCTTCGAATCGTGAAGGAGGCAAAGGGGGGCTTGACATCTACTATTTTCCCTTATATGAAAAAGCAAGACCAAAGCCTGTTACTTATATGAAAGGAAAAGTCTTTGATTCCGAAACTAAAAAAGTTTTAAGTGCTGCATTTGAATTGATCGATCTTGCAACAGGAAAGGTTATTGTAAGCTCAACTTCGAACGTTGGTAATGGAGAATTTTTATGTGCACTTCCAACGGGCAAGTCATATGCATTGAATGTGTCAAAGGATGGCTATCTTTTTTATTCCGATAATTTCAAAATGGAAAATCCAAAGTCTGCAGATGAACCCTATCTGAAAGACGTTCCTTTAAATCCAATAAAGACAGGTAAAAGCATCGTGCTGAATAATATTTTTTATGATACCGATAAATTTGATTTGAAGAGCGAGTCAAAAGTAGAACTAGGCAAACTCATTTCCTTCCTTAATAAGAATCCAAAGATTAAATTTGAAATCAGCGGACATACAGATAATGTCGGAACGAAGCCATACAATCAAACACTTTCGGAGAAACGTGCTAAATCTGTTTATGATTTTTTAATTAGCAATGGTATTCCTATTACACGAATGACTTCTAAAGGTTATGGTGATTCGAAGCCAGTGGCCGATAATGCTTCGGAAGCGGGAAGGGCAAAGAACAGGAGGACGGAGTTTTTGATTACTGCTGTGGAGTAATTTTCCAACACGGAAGCACGGATTACACAGAGATTCACGGAGAATTTATTTTCTTCTTCTGCGTAACTCTGCGCTTCACTCTGCGTTCTCTGCGGTAAAAAATTACAAAGGATAACTCCATCATCGGTTAATTTCGGGCAAAGGCGCTAAGAGCGCAAAGTTTTTTTATTTTTATCTGACTATTAAAATTTTTTCCCTAATAATACTTTCTTCATTAATCGTTTCTAAAAAATAAAATCCGGATTTAAAATGTGAAACATCAAGTTTTATTGGAAAAATTATTTTTTCTAATTCGAAAACCAATTGACCGGTTGAAGAATAAACTCTCACACTATTTATTTTCTCTTCAGACTTAGAAATAATATTTATCTCATCTGTTGCCGGATTCGGGTAGACCTGGAAAATATTTTGAGTATTAATTTCTTCCGTATTTATTACAAGGTTTGCTAATGTAAAAACAGTATCTGTTTTAATCAGCAATACACTCGTTTGTCCGGGGCCTTTGGATGTGGTACTTCCAACTAAAACTAAACCTAAATCTGATGTGCGTATTGCTTTATAACAGAATTCATTTTCAGAAAACCCAAACGATTTTCCATCTTTATAAGTACCAATTCCATCGAAGATTTGTAATTTAAAATCATAATTTCCAGCACCAACAGAACTATTTGAACCAGAAACATACATGGAATCATTAAAAATAAACAAATCATTATTACCATCATTTCCTGGTTTGAGGTCAATACTCGACCAGATAATGTTATTAGCAGTGGCATCCAATCGGATTCTTGTTTCGTCATTATTATCGTTATTTATTGTATCGATGCTTGTGCCGGCGATTCCAATATCACCATTCGAATAGAAATCAATTCCATTTGCATCTTCATGTTTGCCACCATCAATAATCTTCGTAAAGACAGTATCACCGTTTGCATCAAACATTGCAATAAAATAATCCGCAGCGTACGATGAAGATGGAGAAACATTTCCGCAAACTGCAAATGTTCCATCGATTTTAACTGCAGCATGATTTAGATTAACCTGTTGATTATTGTCGATAAATTTTTGCCAGATGACATTTCCATCCGTATCAACTTTTATTAAGTAGCCGGCAGAATTTCCTGTGCCGGATCCATATGTGTTACCGATGAGAATAAAATTTCCATCAGGCAATTGTTTCATGTCATAGATAAAATCCCAGCCGCTAGTTCCAAATGTTTTTGTAAAAATTGAATTGCCGGATTTATCTGTACGCACGAGACAAGCATCATAATCGTTATTCGCAGAAAAACTGTTTGAATAACCTGCGATCAAATATCCGCTGTCAGGTAATTGAATGATTGCAAACGATTGATCGATTCCAAGTCCTCCATAAGAATATTGAAAAACAGGAACACCGCTACCATTTGTTTTAAGCATGTAAAAATTTGTTTGTCCGCCCCAACCGGGTGTGGTCGATCCACAAACTGCAAACCCATGATCAAAGGTTTCAATAACACATTTTCCTTCTGTAATAACACCAAATCCATATGTACGTAAAAAAAGATTCTGGCCACTGCATATCAATATGCCTGACATTAACAGAAGAAAAAGTATTCCTGATCTGCGTATCATTTTATTGCATTCTTAATTTTTATGAGACTGATTAATAATTCTTCGAGCTTGTCGAGCCGGAGCATATTCGCCCCATCCGACTTTGCATTTGCAGGATCAGGATGCGTTTCGATGAAAATTCCATCAGCCCCAGCAGCAATTCCTGCTTTGGCGATGAGAGAAATCATTTCAGGTCTGCCGCCTGTAACACCTGCCGATTGATTTGGTTGTTGAAGAGAATGCGTGACATCTAATATAACCGGGACATTATGTTTTTGCATTTCAAAAATATTCCTGTAATCGACGATGAGCTCCTGGTAGCCGAAAGAATTTCCGCGTTCGGTCAGCATTACGTTTTTATTGCCAGCATTTCGAACTTTATCAACTGCAAATTTCATTGCCTCACCGGATAGAAATTGTCCTTTCTTAATGTTTACTGTCTTGCCCGTTGCTGCAGCCGCAAGAAGCAATTCAGTTTGCCTGCAGAGGAATGCAGGTATCTGTAAGACATCAGCAGAACGGGCCGCTATTGCTGCATCACCACTTTCATGTATGTCGGTTACAACTGGAAGGTTATAGGTTGATCTTACTTTCTGTAAAATATCCAAAGCTTTCTCATCACCAATGCCAGAAAAAGAATCCGTACGTGTGCGGTTAGCTTTCCTGTAACTGGCTTTAAAGATGTATGGTATTTTCAAACGTTCGGTAATTTCTCCAATGCGTTTTGCAATGTCCATTGTCATCTCTTCACTTTCTACGACGCATGGACCCGCCAGCAGGAAAAAATTTCCGGATGAAAGATGTCTTATGTTTGGAATGTTTTCGAGCATAATTAAAAATATCCGGTCAAAGATACAAAAGCTCCCTGACCAGTTCCTGATTGAGGATTTAACATGGAAGAAAGATAATCGCTTTGTGCGGTGAAGCGCAGTCTTTTCAGGATAAGTGCACTGAAACCTAGACCTGCATTGAAATCGGAATATCCACCATAAGAAAATCTGACTGATACATCAACATGTTTATAAAACTCGCAGGTAAAAGTCAGATATTCTCTTAAATTATATCCTGCAAAAAACATATAATTGATTCCTGCTTCGATACTCATCTCATGAGGCAACTTGTATTCGTATGAAACATCCACTAATGCAGGCAACATGTAGAAATAACTATTCTTTTCGCGAGCCGACAAATAGGGTTGTACCAGTGAAGAATCGAGTGAAATATTTTCTCTAAGAGAATCGGAAAATAAAAACAAGTCGGTAACATCAACTCCGTTAAAACGAAAAGAAGTATCAGCACTTATAAATGCTGTTTGGCTATTCCAGTTAATGAAACCAAAATTTGTCGCTGAAATTTTTAAGGTATTGTTTTTCTTATTTGTCCAGAACCAATATAAATCTGCAGAAGCACCTGCACCATTGAAAGCTGAAAGATCACTTTCGGAAGAAGAATCGCTCTGATGAATCTTTAAATTCGCATCGAGGTCGAGGTAGATTCCGTCATTCTCAGTAAAGAGACTGGCACGGTCGGAACTAATCTCATAAAGTTTCTGACCTTTATTGAAACTCAATCCGGCAGCATAGCCAAATTTATTTTCATCTATCTTGTATTTATGTCCGAATGTAAAATTCAGCTGCTGGTAAAATACCTGGTTGTATTTAAAATCGCTGAGTCCAACGATCTTATTCCTGAATTCTTTATTTCCTTTAAAGTATAATTTAAATGCACCCGAAGTAAATTCACTATTCACATGATATCGATTGTTGAGTGAAATGGAATAAAAAGAATTAGGTAAAGAAAATATCGTCTTGTTGAGAGATGTATATTTTAACTGTGTTATAAAGTCAATTCCGAAACGATTATGATCCTCTAAGTTTGATTCAACGCGACTTTTCATTTCATTATCGATGAATCCGTTTTGAAAATATTGAAGTGCAAACTCATTGGTTATTGCATTACTTGCGAAATAATAGTCGTTTGAAAGACTGAAAGCATTTTTAAATGTACTGTCACGATCAAAAATCCAATCGGTTGCCATGACCTGCATTTGAATTAAAGTAAAAAAGATGAACAGGTTTTTTTTCACAAATCAACGAATGGAATAGATACCGTCAGCGACAAGTTTAAGATTTAATTTGTAATCCGAATACATCTGGATTAGCTGAGGATAATCCGGTGTATTAAATTTCGTGCGTATACCGATGTGTTTTACATTTATAAGCTTTTCCTTCCTCGTCTCATCGACAGGAATTTCGATGATCGTCGTTGTAGTTCCGGTTGCGCGATAGGAAGCATCGAAGGGAGCTGAAGAGATCAAATCGGGGACAAAGAGTGAATCAACAACCACATGTTCTTCATTGAGAAGAAATAGTTGGAGATTCAGATCGAACGGAAATCCGTTTACTGCAAATAAAGTCAGCTTAGTATCACCAACCGGATCAAAATCTGTTGCAGAAGAAATTGTAAACGGAACGGTGTCTACAAGTTGAACCTGGTTCAATGCAAAACGAAGAGGCATCTTAATGCGAAGCCGCGTATTGATCAGGTAATCTTTATAGACAAAATCATTACTGCCCGAAATGTTTCCAAGTGGGTTTAAGCTTAATTTCAGATCGTAGTTGAATTTATCAGGAAGGTTTTCAATCAGGTCGTTGATGTTACTGTTTGTATTATCAAACTGGAAAGATAAATTTGTTGATACAAGCGAATCAGCAATACCGGGATTGATGGATGCGCGATTGACATTTAAATAATTCTGTATGAAGGATGGCGCAATAAGATTGACAGTAGTTCCGGTGCGGTTGTTTACAGATTGCAGGTAAGAAAAATACAACTGTGCATCTGCACCGATATAATTGATGATATCGAGATTTAACTTGACACTGTCTAAATCGATCATACCATTTTTGACTAGTCCTCCGATACCGATATTTCTAGTGCTTACTTCCTGTGTTTCTTCCTGTCCTAAATATCCTTTCACGAAATAAGGTTGAATGCCAAGAAGTGTTGATTTGATATCGACAAGAGGTTGAGATGGAGCAGTGGTTATTGTATTCCCCGCGGGGTCAGTTCTTGCATCTATTGTATAGCTAATTGTATTAAAAGAATTTCCGGTACTGCCTGTCATGTCAATATCATAACCTGTTAGATCATATTCTCCGATAAAAAATTTCGGATCTGCAATTGAAGCTGCCTCAACAGAGGTAGTAACTGAAAATGGTACGCCATTTTTTTTAGCCTTTGGAATGCTATAAATAAAAATAACCTTCGTCGCTAAGGTGTTTTTTATTTCGAGTTTAATTTTACCAGAAAAGATGAGTGCCGATTTCAAAAGCACACCGCTAATACCCAAAGAAATGTTGTTATCTGAAATAGGGAAGGAGAAATTTGGCGGGAGAGTTGTTTGGAAACCAAATGACACCAATGTTTGAATTGTTGTATCATTAAACTGGTAAATAGAATCAATATCGAACTCGGAAAATGTAGAATCAAAATTTAAGATTTGCGCACCATCACCAAGGGTTTCAATAGAAGAATCGCCGATGAGCTGACCAATTCCAAGTTCCGCATACAACAATGGACCAAGAACTTCAATATCCCACTGTGGATTTGGATGTTCTTTTTTACATCCTGAAAATAATCCAAGTATCGTGAATAAAATAAGAAGGCGGGACATTTCTGTAAAGATAGTGGTTAATTAGCCAATTAGCCAATTCGATAATCCGTTAAAGATATGCATGTGAAAAAAGTGAGGACTTTTTATTAGTAGTGATTGGTTAATTGGCTAATTAACTAATTGGCTAATTCTTTAGTCTTCTTTTATAAAATATAGCCTGTTATCCTCCACCTTATATAGCATAGGCGCAATCATAATTTTTGGGTAGCGCAGACGAAGTCGTTTGGTTTCGCTTAGAATGAATTCTGCTTCACTGCCAATTTCGAACATAGGTGCAAAGTGTAGAAAATGATCTTCAGCCTGGATGCGATCCCAGCCTGCTGTTTCAACAAGACCTTTGATGAATTGATCTTTTCGTGAAATTAAGTTTACCATTCCGCAATTGGTATGTCCGATCAATGCTATGTGTTTAATTCCGCCAACAGAAATAGCGAAAGAAACTTTGAATTCACTATACCTAAGATTTGCACCTCCGGTACGGATGATGAAAGCAAAGTTGTCAGGCATGTGAAGATGTTTCCTGTTGTCCATGCACATTCCTACCAGCAACTTTGCATTCTGATAAGGTTCAAATTCACGATCGAGATTATGATATTGTAAAAGATCTGCAATGGGTGTATTCCTGTAATCAGGAAGAATGTCTTTGTCGGATTCTACACTTAGTAATTGACTCATTTGTTCAAAGTAAAAGAATTATTTTTTGAAAATCATCAATTACATCAATAAATATATTTGAAAAGTTGTCAAAGCATTAATAACCATATTTTTCCTTCCACAAATTTTTCAAAAAAATTCTAAACTCGTTTTCTCTTGCATTATTTCCTGGCTTAAATAAGGTTGTGCCTTTAATTTCTTCAGGCAAAAATTCCTGTCCGGCAAAATTCTGTTCGTGTGAATGATCATAATCATAATTTTTTCCATAACCCAGTTCCTTCATCAATCGTGTTGGCGCATTCCTGATATTCAAAGGGACAGGAAGATCTCCGGTTTTTTTTACCAGCGCAAGCGCATCTTCTATTGCCATGTATCCTGCATTACTCTTTGGAGAAGAAGCAAGATAGGTAGTTGTCTGCGATAGAATAATTCTGCATTCCGGATAACCAATCTTATTGCAGGCATCAAAACAGGCATTAGCTAATATGAGTGCATTGGGATTTGCATTGCCGATATCTTCAGATGCAAAAATGACCATTCTGCGTGCGATAAATAATGGGTCTTCGCCACCAAGCACCATCCGTGCAAGGTAATATACAGCAGCATTTGGATCGGAGCCACGCATCGACTTGATGAATGCGCTGATGATGTCATAATGCATTTCACCACCTTTGTCGTAGATCGCAATTTTTTCCTGAGCAATCTCCTGAACGTTTTCATTGGTAAGAACGACTTCTTTTTCTTCACCAAAACTGTTTACGACAAGTTCGAATAAGTTTAATAATTTTCTTGCATCACCACCCGAAAGTCTTAGCAATGCTTCGTCTTCACTGATGTTTATCTTTCTTTTTTTCAGAAATATATCTTCCAGCATTGCCTGGCTTAGTATATCCAGGAGATTTTTTTTGGTGAGTTCTTTTAAAACATATACCTGGCAGCGCGAAAGGAGAGGAGAGATAACTTCGAAAGAAGGATTCTCTGTAGTTGCACCAATGAGAGTTATTATTCCTCTTTCTACAGCGCCTAAGAGAGAGTCCTGTTGAGATTTACTGAAACGATGAATTTCATCGATGAATAGAACTGGACTTCCCGGGACTTCTTTCAATTCTCCTGCGTACCGCTGTGCTTTTTCAATGATATCGCGTACATCTTTGACACCGGAACTAATTGCACTAAGAATATAAAATGGTCGTTTCAGTTCCGATGCAATGATACCCGCCAATGTTGTCTTGCCAACACCTGGTGGTCCCCAGAAAATAATCGAGGGAATAGAATTTTTTTCGATTGATCTTTTTAAAATAGCACCAACACCTACGAGATGTTCCTGACCAATATAGTGTGCCAGGTCGCGCGGACGCATTCGTTCAGCTAAAGGAATAGGGGAGATTGGCATTTTTACGAAGATAATAAAATCAATCAGTAACAATTAACAATATTTCAGGGAAAAAATTTATTCAAATCATGTTATTTGTCTTTTGATTTTTCTACTTTAGTTTAAAATTAAAACACTATGGAAGAAAATACTGATACAAGGAATATTCTCATCCAGTCTGATGAAATTTTGAAAAAACTAATCAACGTAACAGGTAAAAAACTTACGAGCCTGGAAAAACTGAACCCCAACGATGTTCAGACACGAGTGAAATATAAAGAGATGGAGAGAAATGCAATCAGTATGCAGAAACATATTTCTGAAATTCTCCAGGAGATGAATTAATTCGCCAATTTCATTTGAGAAAGTTTTTTTTACTTTAATTTTCTTAAAAATAAATAATTAGTTTCCCGATATTCATCGTGTAAACTAATCACCTAAATAATATTTCCTTTAAAATTTAAATCGAAATATTATAATCACAGGATACATTATGTAAAATCCAATTGGCTAATTGGCTAATTAGCTAATTCCTCAAAGGTGTTTCCGTGTTCTAAATCTCCATTTAAGTATCCTCTCTCAAACCATTCTTTTCTTTGAGCAGAAGTACCATGTGTAAAAGCGTCGGGAACAATGTGACCTTGAATTTGTTTTTGAATGTTGTCGTCGCCGACTGCACTGGCGGCATTTAATGCTTCGTCAATATCACCTTCTTCTATTATATGACTTTTCTTATCGGCATAATGAGCCCAGACACCAGCAAAATAATCTGCTTGCAATTCGAGCATTACGGAATAACGGTTATACGACTTAGTGCTTAACTGCTGACGGATACGCTCCATTTTTTCATTTGTTCCTAAGAGATTTTGAACGTGATGACCTACTTCGTGGGCAATCACATATGCCATTGCAAAATCTCCCGAAGCATGAAATCGCTCACGTAGTTCGGAATAAAATGAAAGGTCGACGTATAGTTTATGATCGGAAGGACAATAAAAAGGACCAGAGGCTGAAGAAGCAAAACCACAACTGGATTCAACGCGATCACGGAAAATAACGAGCGTGGGTTTTGTATAGTCTTTAAAATGCTGCTTGAAAATTTCTGTCCATACAACTTCTGTTTCGGCTAAAACAACAGAAACAAATTGCACCATTGTATCTTCAGCGGCTTGTTGTTCATCACTTAAATGCGTAGTCTTTGCTTGAGGTTGCCTTAGTTCCGGCGGAATCTGTGAAGGATCACCTCCTAAATAAATATTCAGAAGATATATTAAGATTCCAGCAATACCGCCACCTGTAAGAATACCACCTACAGAGTAACTGCGACGATCTTCGATATTGGAACTTCCTTTACGACCTCTCCAAAGCATATACTTTTTTTATGCAAGTTATAGAAAAAAGTTTACCATGAAATATGTTGCTGTAATGATGAATTTCATGATAATATAATTACTACAGAGGCACTGATTACACGGATTATCACAGAATATCTCTGTGCAGGCCCGTGTAATCCGTGCCTCCGTTGTAAAATGTTATCGAGCAATAATCGTATCAAACGATGGAGAATATCCACCCCATATTCCCAAGCCACCAACAATATTTGTCGTTATCGGCTGCGGTGAAGCAAAAGGATTTCCATTGCTTTGAACCTGCGATTCTTCTGTGCGCCAGAATTCAAAATTTGATCTGTCGATAGAACAAAATTTCAAGACAATAGTGTCGCCTCTTTTGAAAAAATATTTTTCTTCATTCAAATCATCCTCTTTTTCAGAAAAAGAAAAACTGCCACGTGGGAAACTTAAGTCAAAACTTTTATTATTGATAAATTTATCGTCGAATGCCGCTCCCGGTGCAGCAAGAAATGCTGAATCTTTAATTTCTCCTTCGTTGTCTCCAAATGTATAGTGGTTTATTCTCTGAGCATACCACCTGTAACAATTTCCAAGCGAATCGGGATCGGTGAGATGAGCCCATGCAAAACCAAGTGAATCTCTGTTTCCATCTGGTTTCCACCAAACGCTATCCAGACTAACCGGATACGGAATTTTAGTAACTGATGTAATAGTCTTTCCTTCAACTAACACTCTTAAATTATAAGTCGTACCGATTACACCCGTTATTCTGTTGCCTAAATAAATACCATAGCCGGGAATTTGTGTGAGTGTATCGAAAATATTTCCATCATCAACAATTACCGTCGCACCCTGAACGGAATTTAAAATAATATCGTTCGTGTGAATCTCACCAAAGAAGGGTAGTGTGCGTGTTAGCAATACCTGGGCATTTCCACCTGTTTCTATGATACCTTCTACAACAATTTCTTCTGAAGCCTCAGGAATTTCTACAGTAACATTCTTCTCACATGAAATCATCATTGCGATCATAAATAAAAACATTACGATCCCACCCTTCTTTAAAAGCATAATTTGTAAAATCTTTGATTTTATTTTTTTCATTTCAGGTAATCCTTGTATCCTTCCTTTCCAGGTCAGAATTTGAAATTATAGGTCACACTCGGCAACATCGGAAACAGCGAAATCTGTTTGGCCTCCACAGTAATCTTTTCAGCAGTATAAGATGTATTAAAATAAATGATGTATGGATTATATCGGTTGTATACATTGAAGATGGAAAAATTCCAGCTGCCCTGCCAATTCTTGTGTGGTTTTCCCTGGAGTGTCGCACTAAAGTCGAGTCGATGATACGGCGCCATACGATAATTATTTCTTTGTCCTCCGTAATCTTCGATGATGTCGCCATTCGACAATACATACAACCTCTCTGGGAAGGTGTTCAAGTTTCCCGTAGCATACACCCATGTTGTTCCGATCGTCCATCGCTTGTTAATCTCATAAGACAATACAATAGAAACATCATGTCTCCTGTCGTACTTCGGAAAAAAAACATTTCCATTATTCAAATCAGGAAATTTTCTCTTCGTCCATGCAAGCGTATAACCAATCCAGCCACTGAATTTGCCTTTGCTTTTCTTTAGGAAAAATTCTGCTCCATAACTCCAGCCTTTACCAGCAACAAAATAATTATCCAGGTTGCTATTTACTGTATTCTCTGGCAAGAAACCTTCTTCGTATTCAATCTGGTTCTGCATCGTCTTGTAATAAACTTCGACTGATGTCTCATAAGTATTCAACTTGAAGTTCCTGAAGTATCCTAATGCATATTGTGTTCCTGATTGCGGTTTTACCTGGTCGCTGCTTGGAATCCATGTATCGGTTGGCAAGGATATTCCCGACAACGAAGCTAAATGAATGTACTGGTAATTTTGTGAGACTGAAGCCTTGATTGAAGAAAGATGATTGACTGCATACCTGATTGCAAACCGTGGTTCTGCATGAGTATAGGTCTTTACGTTTTCTCCTCTCCCGTATTTAATAGTATCGACCGTTAGTCCACTGATAGGATCAAGTACATATCGGTCAAATGGACCTATCTGCTGGAACAATGTTAATCTAAGTCCGGCATTGATCAGCCATTTGTCATTTATCTCATATTCATCATTGATGTAAACTGCTGCATCATGTGCATATTGTTTTAAAATTTTGCCTACATCAAAAACAACTTCGCCTGCTTTTGCAGAAGCATTACTGGGTACGAATTCATGAAAGATATATTGTCCGCCAAACTTAACAGTATGTTGCGTATTGGGCAGCCAGGTGAAATCAGTTTTTAAATTATAATCCGTTATTCCTGAAAACAACTTGAAGCTGAAATCATTTTGTCCACCTTCGAATGAGAATTTATAGTTTGTATAAATCAACGACGTATTCATGAAAAGCCTGTTCGTAAAAAGATGGTTCCATCTTGCAGTGAATGTTGCATTGCCCCACGGAATTTCAACGAAGAAATCGGAATCGGGACTCTTGAATTTAAAAACATCGCGACCAAAGTAGCCGCTGATGAAGACGCGGTCTTTATCGCTAAGCCTGTAATTAACTTTTGCATTCAGATCATAGAAATAATATTTGTTTCCACTGATATCAGAATTTTCACTGACGAATGGTTTTCCAAAAAACAAATCGATGAATGTCCGCCTGGCTGATAAAATGAAAGAACTGGTATCTTTCTTAATTGGTCCTTCCACTGTAAATCGTGAAGAAACAAAACCAAGTCCTCCCTGGAATGCATATTCCTTATTATTTCCTTCTCTCATTTGAATGTCTAAAACAGAAGCTAACCGTCCGCCATAGTTAGCAGGCATATTCCCTTTTGTGAGAGTGACATTCTGAACTGCATCTGCGTTGAATACTGAAAAGAATCCAAACAGGTGAGAAGCATTGTAGACGTTTGCTTCATCGAGAAGTATAAGGTTTTGATCCGGGCCACCACCTCTTACATAATAACCACTGTTTCCTTCACCCGCAGAAGAAACTCCCGGAAGTAGCTGTATCGATTTTAGAATGTCTATTTCACCCATGAATGCAGGCAACGTCTTTATCTTGTCGATATCGAGTGTCTGTCTTCCCATTTCCGTGCTTTGAACATTTCTATCTTCCTTTTCAGCAGTAATGGTAACTTCTTTCGTTTCAATGGCATTGCTGATGAGATTTATATTTTGTCGGATGTCTTTGTCTAAAATAAATTTATACTCCTGTGTCTTAAATCCGAGATATGATATAACGAGGGTTACTGCAGTGTCAGGAACAGTTAGCGAATAAAAACCATATTGGTTTGTAGTAGTTCCCTTCAATGTTTCTTTAATATAAATTGTGGCGCCGAGCAATGATTCGCCCGTTGACTCTTCTTTAACATACCCGCTGATTGTATGCAATTGAGAGTAGGACAGAGCTGGAATCAATAAAAGTAAAAGCAGAATTTTTATCCTGAAGGGCATAAATTTTTTTTCGATGTAAATTCGGGTTTGCAAAAGTAAAAAAATACTTCGCTTATTAATTCAATGATTTAAAACTGCGGATATCTGCGGATATGATCTGCATCATCTGCAGGAAAAAAATTCGAAAATTTCCCTCAGATATCGCAGATAACATAATCTCAAAAAAAAACAACGTTCTCCTTTTGGAAGAACGTTGTAATACTGTTTAATAAGCCGGGTTCTGTTTCCGCTTTTTACGGATCCTGTCATTTATCTGGGATGACATTCACATATCACCTCGATCGACCTACCCATCATGGTTCCGCCAATTAGTGGATCGGGCGTGCCACCCTTTACCATGACTTATTTGGTTTTTCAACTCCTGAGGTTTACCCCTTGCAGGCATTGCTGTCTGCAACCGTGAGCTCTTACCTCACGTTTTCACCTTTGCCATAAGTCCAAGGACTAATGGTAGTTATTTTCTGTGGCCCTTTCTGTTATCCGCTAACTAGCGGATACCTTCCCGTTAGGAAGCAGGATGCACTGTGTTGCCCGGACTTTCCTCCACTTGTCTTTCAAAGAGGCGACAGGATAACAGCAGGGCAAAGGTAGTGAATTAGCCAATTAGCCTTAAAATTGGGTAAACAAGTTATGATAAATATAATATACTGTTTTTTTGGTTGTTGAAAGATTTAAACCGATATATTTTTATGAAAAATTAGTTATATGAAGAAAAATAATAAATCAGAAAATTCAATCGTTAAAAAACTTTCAATTTTTCATTGAAAATTATTGAGTACTGTCAAGAGAATTGTCAAGAAGGTTTGTTTTATCCAATCAATTATTGAAATCGACTTGTTCGATTGGTGCAAATGTTTGGGAGGCTCAAAATGCAAAGAGTAAACCCGACTTTATTCATAAGTTCAAAATAGCCGCTAAATAAATCGATGAAACAAAATATTGGACATTGTTATGTAAGCATTCGCCTAATTACCCGGATCCTTCTAATTTAATTTATGAACTCCAATCAATTTCAATAATTATTAATAAGATAATTACTACAACAAAAAAACAATTGTCCTATGATAAGAAGAAATCCAAATGATTTTCATTGACAAATTGAAAAACAATATAATCGGCAAATTGGCTAATCGGCTAATTCGTTATCTTCGTCACCGAAATGAACGTCCAACTCCTGACATCCCTTCCTTCCTGGTGGATAATAATCTGTTTACTCATCGCTTTAGGTTATGCATTTATTCTTTATCGTCGTGATCATCTGTTCGATAGCGTTCATAAATGGTTAAAGACATTCTTATTTTCACTTCGGACGATCGTTGTTTTTATTCTCGCTGTCTTGTTGTTAACACCTCTCATCAGGACTTTTACAAGAGAGAAAGAAAAACCGGTTATCGTCATTGCACAGGATAATTCATCCAGCATAGTCCTGAATAAAGATTCTGCTTTTTATAAAAGCAACGATGCAAACGGATATAAGAATAACGTCGACCGTCTCATCAATAAATTAAAAGATAAATTTGACGTGCGAACTATTAGTTGGGGCGATCGCATTAACGATCAGCTAAATTACAGTTTCGATGAAAAGCAGACCGATTTCTCTGCACTACAAAAACAACTTGGGGTGCGTTTTGGTAACAGGAATATGGGTGCCGTTATCATTGCCAGCGATGGCCTATACAATCGTGGCAGCAGTCCGTTATATGAAGACGAATTGAAAGTGCCGATCTATTCGATTGCATTGGGTGATACAACTATTCAGAAAGACATATTAATCAGCAGGCTAAATTATAATCGAACTGTTTATTTTGGAAACTCATTTCCTGTCGAAGTTACAGTAGCTGCCAGGCAATGCATTGGAGAAAAAACTACACTTACTGTACAGCAGGATTCAACAATATTGTTTTCCCGGTCACTTGCGATCGGAGGCAATCGTTTTTCTCAACTTGTTCCTGTACTTCTGGATGCAAAAAAAACAGGACTTGCTCACTATAAAATCAAAGTAACTTCAATTGAAGGAGAAATGACATTAGTCAATAATGAAAGTGATATTTTCATAGACGTTATCGAAACGAAACAAAAAATTCTTGTCATTGGAAATGCACCTCATCCTGACCTTGGAGCCATTAAAGCAGGCATTGAAAGCAGCGAGAATTATTCAGTTAAAGTTGTCCTGTCAGATCAAACGGAAAAACTTCGCGATTACAACCTTGTCATCTTACATAATCTGCCTTCTTCCCAACATCCGGTAATTGATCTAATTGATCAGATTAAAAAAACATCCACCCCTGTGCTTTACATATTAGGAAGCCAGACATCACTTCAACAATTCAATGCCATTGGTTCCGGAATATCAATTAGTGGAGATGGTGGGCAGAGCAACCAGGTGCAGGCAGCAATTAATCCTGACTTTTCCCGATTTACTATCAGCGATGAGATGAGAAGAATGTTGCCATTGTTTCCACCACTTACTGCTCCTTACGGAAATTATTCTCAGACAACTGATAACTCAATTTTTCTTAATCATCAAATAGGTTCTGTGACAACCTCTGAACCATTACAACTATTTAATGAAAACGGAAATGAAAGAATAGGAGTAATTTGTGGCGAAGGAATCTGGAGATGGAAGCTGAGCGATTATTCGATGAATGGAAACTTCAATGTTTTCCGTGATTGGCTGATTAAGACTGTACAAAACCTTGCAGTAAAAGAAAAAAATTCTCACTTCAGGATCATTAGTAAAAATAGTTTTGCGGAAAACGAAGCTATTACATTCGATGCAGAAGTTTACAACGACAATTATGAATTGATCAATACACCCGATGTAAATATTACTCTTGTCAATTCATCGAATAAATCATTTCCATATACATTTTCAAAAACTGAAAAAGGTTATACATTAAATGCAGGATTCCTTCCTGCAGGTCCATATAAATACAAAGCAACAGTAAATGTTGGGGGCAAACTTTTCAACTCTTCAGGAGAACTGAGTGTTACTGCATTGCAGGCAGAGCAAATAGAGACGGTTGCAGATCATCAATTGATGTATGCATTGGCGCAGAAGAGTGGTGGAGAAATGTTTTATCCAAACCAAATGGATGACTTAGCAAAAAAGATATTGGCCCGAAACGATATTAAGACAATTACTTATTCCCATTACAAATTACGCGACCTCGTCGACTGGAAATTAATCTTTTTTCTGATCATGGGTTTACTTACGATTGAATGGTTTCTTCGTAAACGAGCGGGTGCTTATTGATTCGTTATTCAACCACTATCTTTTTCGCAAACTCTCTTTCATCTAATTTAATTCTTGCAAAATATAATCCGGATGAAAGATTGAGATTAATTTCAGTTGACTCCTCATCGATATGTTGACTATTGACACATTCTCCTACAGAATTAAACAAATCAAATTTTATAGATCTATATTTATTAAAATCGTCTTTAAATTTAATGTAGAATTTTCCAGTTGTAGGATTCGGATAGAGTAGAAAATCATCATCTAAACTTATTTGTGTTATGCCCGTGCTGAGATCTATTTCCGATTCCCAGAGTCCACGACCAAATGTTGCAGCACGTAATTTATTCACGCTATACTGAATTTCCATTTCACGGATTTGTACGTTTGGTAAACCACTACTGAAACTCTCCCAGAATGGCATTGCTGCATCACGGAAATATACACCAACGTCCATGCCTACATACAATTTGTCATTCGAATTGTTGTGATAAACAATGCAATTAACAGGCAGGTTTGGCAAACCATCGGAATAATCTGTCCAGGTAAGTCCTGCATCAGACGAGACATAGACCTTATTACCTGTGTTGTATCCACTTAGTGTTATCCATACCTTTTCCGGATTTACATTGCTCACAGCAATGGAAGTAATTGCACCTGGAAATGTCGCACTACGACTTGTAAAACTATTTCCGTTAGTACATGCATAAAACACACTACGTGTAGCTGCATAAATATAATTTGCGTTTGAAGGAGCACACGCTATTGCTGAGTATTTCCAAATTAGGGAATACGAGCCTTGCATCGATTGCCATGTTTGCCCGGCATCAATCGAACGGTAAACTGAATCCTTGCCAATAAATAATGTATTGTGATCAGAAGGACTCATTATAAAAGGACTCGTCCAGTTCCCGTGCGCAGTCAGGCCGGATGAACCATAACTGGATACAATGATGTTAAAATTCACTCCTGCATCCGTCGATTTGAGAACTAAACCGTATTGCCCGCTTATGTACAATGTATTTGTATCAACAGGATCGAAATAACTATCCATACCATCGAATTGATAAAGGTTTGACCATGTACCGGCATTATATGTATGAACACCCACATCCTGTTGTCCAGTCATAACTTTATTTGAATTATATGAGCAATTAGCCATCTTATACATTTGCGTTATCTGCAATCCATTGCTTAGGTATGTCCAGTTACTTCCGTTAGCAATCGACTTGGATAATCCTCCATCACAGGCAGCAAAAATTGTAGTAGAGCTTCCTGGTAAAAATTCCAGAGCATGTAAATCGACATACAACAAGCCCCCACTGCCAACCCAATTGACGCCACCATCTGTTGAATGATATGGTGCAAAACCTCCGATGTAAACATCTTCTGCATTTGTTGGATTGATGGTAATACACATGAAATCCGGATTATACAATAATCTCATAAAACCGGACGAATCAGTCTGAGTATTGAAATTAACTCCCGCATCGATAGAACGGTAAATGCCATTGAACCCACGTGTGGAATTATCCATGGCAACGATGTAAACATAATCAGGATTCGCAGGTGTTACTCCAATCTTGAAAGCTGTTGCACTTGCAGCATGAGTTTGTAAGCCACTTGTAATATGATTGAAAATTAATCCTGTATCTGTTGAACGATAAAAGCGAACAGTGCCACTTCCTATCTGTGTTGCATAAACAATTGTTGGGTCCCCTGGTTTAAAAGTAATATCGATAAACGAACCTGCTTGAATCTTTGTCCAGGATGTTCCACCATCACTAGTCCTGTATATTCCATCGAATGTGGCAGCAAGAACAATGTTATCATCAGTCGGATGCACTTTAATTTTTTTTACCCCTTCATACATGTGTACAGGAAGAGGAATGTTTGTATTACTCCATGTGAGTCCACCATCGAGTGTCTTTAGAATGCTCACTCCATAAATATAACCTGCGCCACCAACAGATCCGGTTGCTAAATACATCTTGTCAGAGTTGGAATTGGAAATTGCAAGATCGTAACAACCAATAAAAGGCAGATTGTCCGTCATGTGTGTCCAATTACTGCCACTGTTAACTGACTTCCAAAGTCCGCCAGTATAAGAACCGGCAAACATAATTGTACTATTTGCAGGATCGAAGCGTACAAAATCGATACGACCATGAGTTGCCACTGGGCCGGGAGCAGTTACAATAGCTGGCCCTAGCGATTGCCAGTTTCCAACTGTATGATTTGAAACATCCGCGGGTAAAGCATTGCGAAATAACCTTCCATGGCTCTTTGAATCCATAAATGAACTGTAATTCTCAGCTGCTCTTGCAGGCAGTGATAAATCTCCAGTAGGAAACACTCTTGGTTCCATAAATTCTTCCCAGCGCCCAAATTCAAGTGAGCCGGGCATCCCATGTTCTTCTTCGTATTCATTTTCATTTTCACCCCGAAGTGGAACGTAGTTTTTTTGTTGTTCATAAAATGCTTTTTGAACATCATAAAAGTTTACACTTTTTCCCTGATTTCTTGCTTCATACAAAAATGATTCAAGCCAGGAGTCGGCCATTGATGAAATAGAGACTAAAAAAGCAAATAAAAAGAGAGAGAGGGTTTTCATGTAGGTTCTGTTATTATGAGATTAATTCGATCAAATATAATAACTATTAACCATAGTTTTGAAAACCTTTTAGGTCTCAAAAGGTAAAAAATAACCTGGAATTTTATTTACCTTCTTCCAGTAACTTTTTCATTGCTTCTAAAACTAATTTCCAATTCTCTTCAGAATGATTCTTCGTTTTCTCATCAGGAATATTTTCCTGCGTGATATTTAAAGTACTTGAATCCCCATCCTGTGAAAGTTCATTAGTTATGATAACATAGTTTTCAGGTTTATCTTCAATACCCGACATCGAACTCCAGTAGCTGTACTTTAATATTTTATTTGGCAAAATATCAAGTATGGTTCCTTTGTCGCTATATTTTTTTCCTTGCCATTCACCAGAAAAAGTAATTGGACTTCCAGGCTTCCAGGTCGAATGTGCATCTGTACCGAAAAAATATTTTTTTATGATTTCAGGTTTTGTAAGTGCATCCCAAACTTTTTCAACAGGAGCTTTAATTGTAATACTTGCTTTGCCAATGAATTTATTTTTCATAATTAAAAGAATTAACTATAGTATAAATAAGGAAAAAATAATGCCTTTTATAATCGCGAAAAATAAATTAAAAATAGAATTTCAGGAAATAATTGCGGAATTAAGTCAACAGATTGTATATAAAATGGAAACAAATTTTTTTATAGTGTAAATTACTATATATTGAAAATTATTTCAATCATTTTCGGATTTATTCTAAAATTAATTTAATAAATAACATGAAATATTTAACTGATAATAAGTTTACAATATTATTTGCATTTATTTTTTCCTTTTCAAGAGTATTTTCCCAGGATACTTTTTCTATTTGCGCCGTTGATCCGGTGACAGGTCAGGTCGGTAGTGCAGGTGCCACATGCATTGCAAATTCAGCGACGAGCGCAATTATCATAAGCGACGTTCATCCTGGTGTGGGAGTAATACATACACAAGCCAGCTATCTTCCGGGCAACCAGGGTAGGGCGAGAGGCTATATGAATCTTGGATGGACGCCTCGACAAATTATTGATTCTATTGTTGCAAATGACATACAGCATAATCCTCTTGTCAGGCAATACGGTGTTGTTTCTCTTGATAGCGGTGGACTCAGCGCTGCATATACCGGAACAAATTGCATGAATTATAAAAATCATATATCCGGACCAACATATTCAATTCAAGGAAACATTCTTCTTGGTCAACAAATTCTTGATTCAATGGAATCGCGATTTCTTAATACAAATGGTAACCTGGCTTGTAAACTCATGGCTGCATTGCAGGGTGCGAAAGTAACTGGCGCCGACACCCGGTGTGCACCGAATGGAATTTCATCTTATTCAGCATTTATTCGTGTTGCAAATCCGTCAGATACTGCAGGAAATTTATTCCTCGATTTTACAGTCAATACTTTCTTTAACAACACAGAGCCAATTGATACATTGCAGATTTTATTTGATAACTGGGGAGGTTGCACAGCTTCTTATATCTCTGATCCAACTGGTAAATCCGGAGTTAAATATTTTCCAAATCCAGTAAGCGATTATTTACACATTGATTCTCCGGAGAAAATTAATTCTCTGAAGATTTATAACATGAGCGGATCGCTGATAAAGGAGATGAATGTTTTTTCTCAGACAGTCACAGCAGTAAATCTCAATGATATTTCATCAGGAATTTATTACGTTTGTGCATTATCAAAAGAGAATGATCCATACTATTTTATGGTTGTAAAGGAAAAATAAATCAATTTATAATAATCGATTTCGAGTATGTTCGCCGGCTATCGATTATGGTTATGAAATACATGCCTGGATAGCAATTCACGATTTCATTCCTGTTTATTTTGATTGAATTTTTATTTTGACTGTTGTCTCTTGCTTTTTCAAAGACAATCTGGCCTGCTACATTGTAAATTTTCATTTTGATTGTTTTATCGTTTATTTCTTTCAGGGAAATATTTAATTCTGTGTTTACCGGATTTGGATATATCTCAAAGTCTGCATCTTTATTATTTGCTGTCTCAATCGTATTATTTGTCATTTGCATTGCCGGTTTTGTGATTGTAAAATTGTCTTTAATAGTTCCCGATGATGTAAGGAACTGTCCTGTCAGACTTGTTCCTGAAAAATCAAGTATCAAACTTCCATGATCGCTTACATCTGAGAATTGCATTGCATCATGAGGGTATCCGGAAACTGTAGAACCTGTTTCGCCAGAAACTCCGCAAACTGCATAAATCGTCCCCGGTCCTGTGCGTGTTGATTTCGTGTATGGTCCTGCACCCGGTTGTACTTCATACGATGAATTATAAGTATTCTCCACTCCAAAATGTCCTTTGATGAATTTACTTCTCTCATAAGCATGACTGTGACCACTTAATACCAGATCGACGCCATTCGATTCAAGAATAGGAAGAATGTTGTTTCTCATATCGTACATTTCAGGGGAATCATCTGAATTATGACTTCCTTTTGAATATGGTGCGTGATGAAAGTACACAACAGTCCATTGCTGTGTATTATTACTCAGGTCATCTTCCAGCCAATGATACATGTCGCTCGAAGAAGAATTATAGGATCCATAACTATCCAATGCAATGAAATGTACATTGCCGTAGTTTGTTGAATAATATTTTTCTGTTCCTGAATTAGTTGGTATGGAGAAAATGCTGAAGTACGGAAAATTTGTTCCCAAGGAGGCAGTACTTTGATAACCCGACTGATGATAATCGTGGTTTCCCGGTGCAGGAAAAACGGGAATGTTCTTAAACTGGTTCGGATAGATATCAAACACCCTTGTCTGGTATTCCTGGTCAGTACCGTTTGAATATGCATTATCACCTAGCCATAACCAACCATTTATTTTTTCTCCCGAAGTAAAATTCTCAAATGAATTTTTTACTGCCAGTTGTGCTGAACTTCCGTTTCCGAAATCACCGGTTACCCAGAATCGTAGTGGAATGGAATCATTATCGGATGGAGCTGTATAAAAAAAGTTTTCTCCAGATGATTGTAATACAGAACCAATTGTACCGATTGAGTAATAGTATTTTGTATTAGGCGTTAAATTGTTCAGAGTTATTGAATGATTGAGTGAAGCATTCACTGTACTTTTGCTTTTGTCCTGCGAAGCCAATGAAGTTCCATATGTAATTTCTGAATTACAACTTATGTCTGTCTTCCATTGTATTGTTACGCTGTTTGATTTCGCAACAGTCATATAAGGACCTCGGGTAAGTGAAACGAATCCTGCAAGTGGAGAAGTTGTAAATGATCCGGTTATAGAAAAAGAACTCGTATCAGTTAAACAAACAGATTGAATATGAAATTCGTAATTAGTTGAGTTAAGAAGATTCGATAGTAGTAATGTCGGAGAGTTAGTTGAAATAGGTGTAGACCACGAAGCTCCTGAATTACGAATCCTGTATTCAAAATTATATGATGTTGCTCCGGGAACTGTTGACCAATATGGAGATGCTCCGTTTACTGTTAACGTTGTTCCGAATTGATTTGCATCTGGTGTTCCACAGTTTTGTGCTTTGAAGATTTTAGCGAACAGAGAGAAGATGAGCGTGAGAAAAAGGACATTGTTTCCTTTCATAAGTGTGAGACTTTCTTTTTAGTAATTGATATGACAAAGCAAGCCTTGAAGATGGTATTGTTTATGAATTCACCTATGAGTTTAATATCAATAAATTTATTTTATTACAGTATCATTTTTATCTAAACATAAATCTTACAGTTTATTTTGTAAGGAGTATTTCATGATGAAAAAGTCAAAGGATTTTTATTTGTCTTTCATGGAATAATTTGGAAAATGATTTAAATAATTCCTTTACTTTTGTCTGATATGCTAACATTTATAATCATAGTAATAGTTTCAGGATATTTATTCGAGACATTCCTGGAATACATTAATATAAAAAACTGGTCATTGAATGTGCCTACAATTGTCAATGATATTTATTCAAAAGAAAAATATTATAAAGCACGGGAGTATGCATTGGTGAATTATCGATTTTCTCAATTAACTTCACTAATAAGTTTTCTTGTAATTGTTTTAATATTATTATTCGGAGGCTTCGGATGGCTGGATGATAAACTTCGTGAGCACATTTCATCTCAGGCTATCATTACACTGGCATTTTTCGGAATACTTGCTTTCGCTTCAGATATATTGTCACTGCCATTTTCAATTTATAAAATCTTTGTGATCGAGGAAAAATTTGGTTTCAATAAAACAACGATGAAGACCTTTATCCTGGATAAACTAAAAGGATACCTGCTGATGATAATCTTTGGGAGTGTCATTTTACTAATACTTGTAAAAATATTTGAAATTACAGGAACAAACTTCTGGTGGATTGCCTGGATTTTTATGACTGCATTAATGTTGCTACTAACTATTTTCTATGCCTCATGGATATTACCAATATTCAATAAACTTACTCCACTACCTGATGGAGATTTGAGAAGGGCTATAGAGGAGTATAGTATAGGGAATAATTTTCCTCTAAAAGATATATTTGTAATGGATGGCTCCAAACGTTCATCAAAAGCAAATGCATTTTTCAGCGGATTGGGTAAGAAGAAAAAAATTGTTTTATTCGATACATTAATAAAAGAACATACTACAGAAGAATTGGTAGCAGTGTTAGCTCACGAAACTGGTCATTTTAAATTGAAACACACACGAGCAGGTTTCATCGCAGGAATTATTCAAACCGGCATGATGCTTTTTGTTTTTTCATTATTACAAGGTAACCCATCCTTAATTGACGCCTTAGGAGCAAAGCATTCAGGTTTGCATCTGGAGTTGCTTGCATTTGCACTTTTATATAGTCCTGTATCGACGATTACGGGAATATTGATGCATGCATTATCCAGAAAGAATGAATTCGAGGCAGATGACTTTGCAAAGAAAACTTATAATGGAAAATCGCTTGTAAATGCATTGAAAAAATTATCGGCAGACAACCTTAGCAATCTTACACCGCATCCATTATTTGTTTTCGTTCATTATTCTCACCCGCCATTGTTGAAGAGGCTGGAAGCGTTGGAGAGATAAGCTGAATTGTAATTAAAAAATTTTTGCTAAAGCCAGAAAATATCGATCATTTAATCCCCAATCTAAAGATCGGGGCTATTAAAAAATAATTTAGTGTCTTTTAAAAATTATTTTTTAATCAAACCTCCTCACATCAACATCAGCCATCAACTTTTCTTTCCCTGAAATTGCTTTTATAAAATGATCCGAAAAAAAAGGAGCTAATAAAACACCTTTCGTTCCCAAACCATTAAATACAAAAACATTTTCATAATTTTTATGATTGCCTATTACAGGACGACGGTCTTTTATCGTCGGACGAATTCCGGCAGTATGATCCATAATTTCAAATGGTACTTTTAAAAAATCTTCGAGTGATTTTTTTAATTTTTCTTTTCCGGAATCAGTAGGGTATGAGTCTTTAAAATTCCATTCATATGTCGAGCCTACGCGAAATTTATTTTTACCTAATGGAATCATGAAAATTCCACTCATTAAAATAAAATCCTGAGGTAAAGACTTGCACTCAATCATTATTATTTCTCCTTTGGCAGGAAGAAAAGGAATTTGTTTCCACAATGGATTATTAACTGCGCCATAACCTTCGCAAAAAATAATATTCCTGCTTTTAAATTTTCCATATTCGATTTCAGTGGGTTTAATAATCAAACTCGAATGATCGAATTCTTCTTCTAATATAGATGATGTTTCTAAAAGTTTATTTCTATTGAATTCAATAAACAAGGGAATATTCATCCAACCGGAAGAGGTGATGCGAATCATTTTTTTGAAATCGGTAATTTTACCTCTGTATATTTCTTCGGGAGAATCTTTCCCCAAATAATTATGCATTCCCTGATCCTCCGTGCGACTAGTCCATTCGTTCAAGTCTTTAACATTATGAATAACTTCCAAAACATCCATTGAGTTATAAAATTTTAAATCAGATTTCTCTTCCTGTTTTTTATAATAACTCTCGGCGAATGGAATTAATTCATCGACCATCCAGCTTTTAACAACACGTCTGCCTGTTATTGGATTTACAAGTCCTGCTGCAACTTGTGAAGAAGAATTGGGAAAGAATTTATCAATAACTAATACATTATATCCTTCGTCGATCAGCATGGATGATAACACCGAGCCTGCCAAACCATAACCGATGATAATGTAATCAAAGTAGTAATCGTTCATGGTTTTTTACCTGAGAAAGCAACAAGCGCAAGGCGTGTTCCATCTTTGTTCACCGCAATCCTGTAAAAGTCCTGCATGTCGCTGCTGAAATTTGCAACCATAATCCAATTTGAAAAATCTTTTGTTAAAAATAATTTTCCTTCTTGTCCGATTAAAATAGAACCATCAGGCAACACAGCAAAATCTTCACAACGTGGTGGAGTTATAATAACCCTGCTCATTTTATAGTCCCGGCAATTCATAGAATAGATATACCACTCTGCAGGATTGCTCTTCAGGACAAAATACATTTTACTACCATCCGGAGAAAGTTTCATACACCTTCCTATATCGGATGCAATTAGTTTTCTTTGCGAACTTTTGGTATTAAGCACCTGTAATGTATGAGCTGGTCCAAGAATAAACATCGCTAACGAAGTGTCGGTAAGCCAACACGCATATCCAATGCTATCAGTATTCTTTACCAGCACAGGATTACGTGGATTATTTAATGGTAATTTATAAAATCTTTGTCCGGAATCTGCATCTACCCGAACAACTGAAATGTATTTTCCATCACTAGTATATGCAGGAGAATATTCACTCTCTTTAGAATCCGTAAACTGTATACTTACCTTGGCGTCGAAATCGTAACTGTAAATATCTGATTGTGATGTATCGGAAATAGAAACATATAAAATTCTTTTTCCGTCCGGAGTGAAATAAGGTTGATTATCGTATCCCTTCCTGTCTGTTATATTTTCCGGTTTCGAAAAAATATATTTTCCATTTTCATTTTTCATAGTGCAAAGAAAAATATCTGTTTCAGGAAGTTGTGCTATAACATTTCTTGTTGTGAAAAATGCTACAATGAGTAGTATTTTTTTCATATGCTATATGGTACTAATAAACAAGTCATAATATCAGAGCCTGTATTCAACATCGCCATGTTTTAGGATTTTTAGAGGGACTATTAAGTCTGTGCTGTCAACTTCACTGGAGACATAAGAGACCTTACTAATATAACCTCTTAACTTAATATTTTTTTCATCGCTATTTTCTATAACTTTTACAGAGTCTAGCCTTCCGCTAAAGTACAAGTCTCGCTGAATAGTTTTATGAAATAATCCCTGCTTTCTTACTAATTTATATCGGGGAAATTCATTGTCTGATACAGAGCTGTTTTGTGTTTCAATGTAATACTTCCCATAGAGAAAAAATACCGGACCCCTTGTTCCACTTAAGTTCATCGTTAGCAGGAAGTTCAATAAAATAGAAGGAGAAAGTAGAAATAGAGGTATAGTAAATGCGAACACTGAAAAATATATCTTTAGGAAAAACGGCGATTGACATCTCCAGGCTAATCCACTCAAGATAACACCAGAACAGATAAAAGCCATAAAGAAATAATTCAAGGATGTTTCTCCTTTTTCTTTTATTAAAATTAGCGAGGCTATAAAGGCCAGCATTATTATGAGATGAAAGGATGTCAACAGATAAAATTTATCTCGACTCATTCCTTTACCACCAATCATCAATATCAGTCCTATTACCAGGGAGATAATGTAAACAAAGAGGCTTAAATAAAATGTCATTCGTTAAGGGAATATTTATAAATTTGATTGATCATGCAAATCTATAAAAGATGAAACTGAAAATTACCCTATTTAAATTAAAGATTACTTTTGTTTTTACAGTTTTATGTTTTTCAGTCACAAATTCCCTGGCTTCGGCAGGTGATACCACAATTGTGAGTGGTTTTGATCACTTCACACATCAGAATTGTAATTCGGGAAATGGTACATTTCTATTCCCGCCCGATCCAATCAGCTTCTATAAAATTCTTTTGCGATATGAATTAAGTTGTCCTCCTGCATTGAACGGTTGTGACATTTATGACCGGATTGCTACCTTAAAAGTTTTAGTTCCAACCGGTGAAATTGATTCCAGTTTAAGTGTAGCTCCATCTTTCAGAGTCAATGGAAATATAATAGATTCTTTCGCTTACATGAATACCGCCTCATTTTCGTATTCATACAATACATTTAATCATCGAATTGATTCCACTCATAAACCGATGGTAGAGGTTTATTTATATAATGATTCTCTGAATCCATTTACTGCAACAGATACATTATATGTTTGGCCATCATATTACAATCAATATATTTTTGATTCGTCAGGTGTTGCACTTGATTCAACTTACGTTATTCCTGATTCAGTCTTATACCTCACAAGGGATTCGATTTATACTACTTTCGATAAAACTAATTCTTATGAAATTGCGCGGGCAATTACACCATACGGTGAAGGTGTTACATTATGGTTTGATGTTTCCGATTATCGGGTCTTGTTACACGATAGCGTTAAACTTTATTCGATGGTATGTGGTTATTCCAAGGGGTGGGATGTAACTACTGATTTTTATTTTATCGAAGGTATTCCACCGATGCATCCTTACAAAATCACCAATCTATGGAATGGTACATGGCAATATGGAAATACCGGTAATCCTATCGATAGCCATCTACAGCCGATCACATTGCATGTGGATTCACAATCCGTTTACGATAAAATCAGGTTAATCACAACTGGCCATGGATTTGGTTGTTTTCCCAATCAAAACGTTGCTGAATTTTACAATGTACAACATACCTTAAATGTGAATGGAAATAATTTTGGACAGCGATTATGGAGAGACGATTGTATGAGAAATCCATTATATCCTCAGGGTGCTCCAGGATATACAAGTACATGGTTTTATAATCGCGCAAACTGGTGTCCTGGTTCTTATGTAAAACCGCATGATTATAATGTTACATCACTCGTAGGCGCAGACGATTCTCTTAGCGTAGACTATAATATGGCTGCTTATACAGTTACAAGTGTTCCATCAGGAGCTTATGCACCTGAATACTATATTCAGTCGCAAGCTATTTTTTACGATGATATTCATTATGCAAATAATGCTGCCATCCTGGAAGTACATAAACCCAATGGAGCTTTTGAATACAATCGCACTAATCCAATTTGCCAGGCTTTTCAACCCGAAGTGCTGATTAAAAATTATGGTGCCGATACATTATATTCTTTGATGATCCACTATGGTGTGGATGGGAATATTTCAAATTCATTTAGTTGGACTGGTACACTGGGATTGACGGATACTACTTCAGTACAGCTTCCTCAATTATCCTTTGGCGGCGGTAGTCACACCTTTAATGTGTACATCGATCAACCGAATGGTAGTATAGATGAATTCTTATTCGACGATACTCTTCATGTTAACTTTAATGCAACTGATATTTATAATACGAACTATGTGCGTATACGAGTAAAGACTGATAACTCACCATCAGAAACACACTGGACGATTACAGATGATGCAGGAAGCATTGTAGGTTCTCATAACACATTCACTGGCTCGCTGGCAACATATAACGATACAGTGATGCTTGGAAATGGTTGTTACAATTTCAAGATTGTAGACACAGGAGTGGGAAGTGGGGATGGGATTTGTTGTTACAATGGTGCAGGAAATCTGAAAATATTTTTTGGTTCATCATCAGTTCCAGTGATTAACTCGGGTGACTACGGAGAATTTTATTCATTAAATTTTACAATTGATTTCCAGGATGGAGTAGAGGAGAAAGAATTTAATAATTTCATCAGTATTTATCCAAACCCTGCTGCTAATACTATTTCAATTAATACATCATTGGAAAATGCTCATCTTAATATTGAATTGCTGGATTTAGCAGGGCAAAAGATAACAGAGTTTAATAATGTAGAAGTCTATGGTTATTCAACTCTAATAAACTTGCCTGAAATAGCTGACGGAATTTATTTTCTCAGAATAAGGAATAAAGAAAATGAGTTTATTAAAAAATTAGTTATTCAAAAGAATTGAAGATTACTTTTGATTTAAATTAACAAGGAGAGAATTATTTTCAATCGTAGTCTTTAATGTGAAAAGTGATTTTTCAGCCGGACCCTTTTCAACCTTTCCATTGCTGTCGAATATGCTGCCATGAAGGCTGCAGGTAAATTCTTTTCCATTGAACCGAAGCATGTTTTCTGCATGAGTACATACCATTACAAATGATTTAAAATCTGTTTCACTATTTTTAATTACTGCAATGTTGTAATCGATATTAGATGATTTGACTATCAAATAATTCGTATTCAAAAATTGATCAAGGGGAATATGTATTGGATTATCATTTGATGTCGCTCGATAAACGGGAATACTTCCGCAAGATTCCAGTAATGGCATCAAAAAGGAACCTCCCATACAAAACACACAGCTTTTTCTAATAAATTCTCTTCTCTCCATTAATAAATAGAATGCGGATTGTAAGTTTATAAAGGTATTACTAAAACACAATACGATCAAAAAATGATCTGGGAATAAAAAAGTCAATTAATATTAACGACTAAAGGACTAGTAGATTCAACTAATAAATAACGAATAGCGATTAAGCACTATCAATTAATCTGAACCCACGTCCATGAATATTAATGATATCCAGTGATTGATCATCCTTTAGATACTTTCTAAGTTTGGTAATGAAAACATCCATGCTCCTTGCATTAAAATAATTGTCATCTCCCCATATTTCCTTAAGGGCCTTTTGCCTTGGCAATAGTTCATTTTTATAAACACAAAGAAGCCTAAGCAATTCTGCTTCTTTAGGAGACAATTTTTGAGAATCGCCATTAAGAGTTATGGTACGGTGATCGAAATGAAAATCATATTTTCCGATTTTAAATTCTTTAAGTGATGTATCGTGCGACTTATCTGCACTTCTCTTTAAAATTGCTTTCAGTTTATAGAGCAATACTTCAGAATCAAAAGGTTTGGTAATATAGTCGTCGGCACCAACCTGGAATCCGGAAAGCATATCTTCTTTCATTGTTTTCGCCGTTAAAAAAACAATGGGAATATTTCCATCCTTCTCTCTTATCTCTTTCGCCAGAGTAAAGCCATCTTTTTTAGGCATCATCACATCTAAAATGCAGATGTCGAATTTTCCAGATACGAATGTATCATAACCAGCATGTCCGTCGGTACTTAATTTAACATCGTAATCATTCAGCTCCAGATAATTTTTCAGTACTGATCCGAAATTGGGATCGTCTTCGACCAGGAGAATTTTAATTTTTTTATTCATTGTTTTGAGTTTATAATTTTACAAAGGGAATAAATATTTCAAAGGTACTACCTTTACCTAATTCGCTATCGACCTTAATGGTTCCTTTATGTTGCTCAACAACTGCCTTTACATAACTCAGACCCAAACCAAATCCTTTTATGTCATGTAAATTTCCTGTGGGTACACGATAAAATTTTTCAAATATTTTTTTCTGAGTTTCTTTCGACATACCCATGCCTTTATCTGTTACACGAATAAATACTCCTTCATTCGAATTAAATGTCTCGATGGCTATATCAGGTTTCTCCGGTGAATATTTATTTGCATTATCCAGTAAATTAAAAATAACATTTGATAAATGAATCGGATCTCCGATAAGAATAGGGATACCCGCATTTAACCTGAAGTTCAATTTACCTTCCTTGTTCTCTACCTGTAAAGCTATGAGCTCAACTGCATTTTGAATAATCGAATGAAGGTTTACATCTTTCTTCTGCAAATTTAATTCACCTTTTTCGATTAATGCCATCTGCAGGACATTTTCAACCTGGGCATTCATTCTTTTATTTTCTTCTCGGATTATCTTGGTGAAATATTCAAATTTGTCCTTGTCATTAATTACTCTTTGATCCTTGATAGAGTCTACAGCCAGTGAAATGGTCGCTATCGGTGTCTTGAACTCATGAGTCATATTATTGATGAAATCGGATTTTATATCAGACACCTTTTTTTGTTTGTATATGACCTGGATTGTATAGGCAAAACCAAAGACGATGATGAATGTAAACATTGTTGAACCCAGTAACATTCCCCACATAGATGCTAAAACATATTTCATACTACCCGGAAAATGAAAAATAAGATAGTCTGGTTTCGAAATTATATCATTCGGAAAGAGCAAGATCTTGTATTTTGAATTCAATAAGTTCTTGGGTTCGACAGTGCTTTTATATACAAAAAAAGTATTCGACTTTCCATTTAAAACTCCATAGTTGACATCCCTTTCAATTCCCCTGTTGTAAAGTTCATACCTGATGAGTGAATCTAGTCGCGATGAGTCGATACGACTGCGAATATCTGTTTCAGGCCCTGCAAATTCAATAGCCATCTTATCCATTACATCGTTCAGCTTTTCAAGTCGTGCTTTTATCTTTTCTTCATTTTGACGAATAACAATTTCTGCCGAATCACCATAGATTCGTGTTATTCTGGAACTATGAAAAGTATGGGATGAATTGGAATCACGTTGGAAATAATTCTTTCGTTGAACTCGAAGAAATGTCTGGTTACTTCCCGGACGATGAAATTCAATATTGATATCCGCATTATCAAGATCCTCCACAACCGGAGGAGGTTTTACTGCATGTTTGGGAAGTTCTATTGTTGAATCTGTAATTGTAAGAGGAAAGGTACTTGACGTATCCCGTATCATCAACTGGGTGATACGAGTTGGGTCAATCTTAAATACCCTTTCGTTTAAAATATTTAAAGCCTCATTGGTTTCAATACGGTCTACAACAGAGTTCATCGCCTGGCTTACCGATTGATCAAATTGCTGCTCCTTTATCCTTATGTCGTGTAAAATCCAATATATCTGAAGGCTTATAATACCGATGAGGGCAATCGTCATTAAAATAATTATGATCCGGAAGCTCTTCTTATTCATTCGAGGTAAAAATAGTCAGCATTAACAACCCTATTAGAAATTTAACCAATCTTTAACAGAGATTAACGCGTTATTAACCCCTGTCTTGGGATTTGGGTATTTAATTTACCTAAAAATTTACATACATGCTAAATAAAATTCAAATAAGAGAAATTATAGCCTGGACTACTCTTGCAATAGCATTCATTCTTTTTAGTGCAACAATAGCATTTGCACAAACTAGGAGCATTAGTGTGAATAATGATGATGGTAAGGTGCACATTAAAATAACCAAAACAGATAAGGGTAAGACCGTGCAGATTGATACAACTTTTGATGCAACAGATGATATGGATCTCGAAAAAATAGTAAATGATCTTAGTGGAGACAATAATTACAAGCATCATCAATATAGTAATAACACGAACAGGACTCATGTTTATTCTAACAGCGGTTCAGGGAAGAATAGAAAGAAAATAGTGATGAAGATGGATATTCCTGAAATGACTGATGCAGAAAAAGAAAAACTGCATAAGGAATTGAAGGAATCAATGAAGGATTTAAAAGAAAATTTAGAGGAAATGAAAGAATCGTTACAGGGTTTGCACATTGAATTCGATGATTTTGATGATAAAGATTTTCATTTCAATTTTGATATGGATACAGATGCATTTAAAAATTTTAAGGGAAATAAATATGCATATAGTTATTCATTTGATAGTGATGATGAAATCGATAGCCTCGATGATGACAATCATGTAATAATTATGGGCACCGATGATGAGAATCCTCCCGTACTCGAAAAAACCATTAAGTCGAAGAATGGTAATAAGGTCTTTATTTACAAGCGTTCCGCTAACTCTGAAAAAGGCAAGACTTCAAAAATTTCAGGAGAAGAAAATAATAAGGTTGGCATTCCGGGATTACATGAGCTATTATATTTTCCAAATCCTACAGATGGAAAGTTTACCATAAAATTTGATTACGAAAAGAAGGGTGATATTACAGTAAAAGTTATGGATAATAATAGCAAAGAAATATTTTCAGATAAATTAAAAAATTTCACCGGGGAATATTCCAAAGAAATTGACTTGAGTGGAAAAAGTAAAGGAAATTATATCGTAAAAATAATAGCAGGTGATAAATCCATTACGAAAAAAATTGTATTGAATTAATTTGGTTTATATTAGAGTTAATTATTAGGATAGGTTTCCCCCGGTTGATCCCGGGGGTTTTTTTTGCTCTCAATTCCAAGTTTGTTTTTTATTGAAATCGCCTGCTGGACGTGACGTTGTTCGTGTACGATAATAATACTGATAACATCTTTAATATTTAATGTAATGAGAGATGCGATAGGAGAAGTAATGACTTTTTCAGAATATTTCTCTTCCGAAAGAATTTTAAAAAGTTCAAAGAGCTGCTCCTGGTGGTCTCTGAATTTTATTATTATATCAGTTTTTATTGTTGATTTAGAAGGTGTAAAAATTCTAGGAGCCTTGAATTTTTTTCGAGTGTCGGTTCCCAATGTACTAATCATTCTTCTGCCCGTATAATCGGTTAACATATTATTGGTTTCCCAAAAGGTTGATCGATGAGTGCCATTTTTAATCGACATCAGGATGGGTAAATATGTTTTACTTGAGATGATAATGTGATCCAGACATTGTCCGATGCTCCATTCTTTCGCAGAAGTTTTCTTATTTAATTCTTCCTCGCTTAATTCACCGAATTCGCTTTCAACAGTCTGAGTGATTTCTAATAAAATTTTTAAATCCATTTAATATGAAGAGGTTCAACAATTAGACAAAGACAACGATATAAATATTCAAATTTGTTTTTGAATCTCAAATGTTCAACTTTGCTGCGTGCCAACTGTTGGAGAATCATATTTAAGATTTAAAAATTTACTTGCTCAAATATATGAAATCCCTGAAGCCGAGCAGGTAACAATTATGCTTTTCGAAGATATCATGGAATATAACCGGATGGAAATATTCCGGAATGAGAAAAAAGTGCTTTCCAGGATTCAAGAAACCTCACTTGAAAAGTTGCTCATGGAGGTTTTGACAGGTAAGCCAATTCAGTATGTATTGGGATATTCCTGGTTTTATGGGATGAAATTAGTCGTGAATGAAAATGTACTCATTCCCCGGCAGGAAACAGAAGAGCTTGTTCAGTGGCTAATTGACGATGTTAAATTATCCGGGAAAGTCCCATCTGTTATAGTTGATTATTGTACGGGAAGTGGCTGCATTGCTCTTGCATTAAAAAGAAAATTTCCTGACACAAGAACTATTGCAATCGATGATTCCGAACCTGCATTGAAAGTTGCCAAAGTAAATGCTTTAAAAGAATTATTAGAAATTGAAATCATAAATGATAACGCACTATCCCCAAAGAATTTTTTTAGTGCTGAAATTATTGTAAGTAATCCACCTTATGTTTTACAAAGTGAAAAAGACAAAATGCATGACAGGGTTTTGCAGTACGAGCCATCTTCAGCTTTATTTGTATCTGATGATGATGCTCTTCTTTTTTACCGTCATATTGCAGATTGGGGAAAAAAAAACTTACTTTCAGGGGGAAAAATTTATTTCGAAATTAATGAACGTATGGGAGAAGAAATTACTCAATTACATTTGCAACTCGGATATTCTAATCCAGAGATTAAAAAAGACTTACAGGGAAAGAGCCGTATGTTTCGCGCAACCTGGAAATGAATAATACCCAAACGCCAAACTACAAACGCCAAACAAATTTTCAATCATATACCTTCACCAGTAACCAAACGCTTTTAGATGACACACGCTGAAGCAAAAAAGAAAATCGAAAAACTTAGCAAGGAGCTGGAAGATCATAATTATAAATATTATGTGCTTGCTGAACCTGCTATCAGCGATTTTGAATTTGACAAAATGCTCCAGGAGTTAATCGATATAGAGAAAAAATTTCCGGATCTGGTTTCTCCAGAATCGCCTACACAACGTGTTGGAGGATTTATTACAAAGGAATTTAAGACAATCACTCATAAATATCCGATGCTTTCTTTAAGCAATACTTATTCGGAAGAAGATGTACGCGAATTCGATGAGAGGATTCGAAAAATTATCGATGGGGAATTCGAATATGTGTGTGAATTGAAATTTGATGGTGTTGCAATTGGACTAACGTATGACAAAGGTATTTTACAAAAGGCTGTCACCAGAGGCGATGGCGTTCAAGGTGATGAAGTAACTGCAAATGTAAAGACCATCCGGAGCATTCCACTCAAATTACACGGACATAATTACCCTGACGAATTTGAAATTCGTGGAGAAATCCTCATGCCTCGATCGTCATTCGATAAAATCAATTCCGAAATTCAGAAACAAATGGAGGAGGATGGTTACAACGAAGAGGAAATCTCTGCCCGCATTCTTAAGAATCCAAGAAATGCAGCCAGCGGTACAATTAAGATGCAGGATTCTAAAGTTGTTTCGGTTCGCAACCTGGATTGTTTTCTTTATGCTTTAAATGCGACTGCCATTCCTTTTGAAACTCATTACGAAGCAATGCAAGCTGCTAAGAAATGGGGATTTAAAATCTCAGAACATATTAAGGTATGTAAAGATATCAGCGAAGTTTTGAAATATCTTGAACATTGGAATATTGCACGACATAAATTAGGTTACGATACAGATGGTGTAGTCATAAAAGTTAACTCTTACGCTCAACAAAACGATCTTGGATTTACAGCTAAATCTCCCCGGTGGGCTATAGCATATAAATTCAAATCAGAAAGTGTATCGACTCAACTGAAAGATATTTTCTACCAGGTTGGAAGGACTGGTGCCATCACACCTGTTGCAGACCTCAAACCTGTGCTTTTGGCTGGAACAACGGTAAAAAGAGCCACGCTTCATAATGCAGACCAGATAGAAAAACTTGATCTACGAATTGGAGATACTGTCTTTGTCGAAAAAGGGGGCGAGGTTATTCCGAAAATTACAGCGGTTGATTTGGAAAAACGAAAGAACGACTCAAAGCCTGTGAAGTATATTTCCAATTGTCCCGAATGCAATACACCTCTTGTTAGGAAAGAAGGAGAAGCACAGCATTTTTGTCCGAATGTGAATGAATGTCCACCACAAATTAAAGGTCGCATCGAACATTTCATTAGCCGTCGTGCAATGAATATCGATAGCCTGGGAGAAGGGAAAATAGAATTGCTTTATGATAAAGGGTTAATTCATAATGCAGCAGATCTTTATTTATTGAAATATGACGATCTGATTGGGCTCGAAAAGAAATTTCAACTTGACGAAGAAGGCAAGACGCGAAGAATAAGTTTGCAGGAAAAATCGGTGCAAAAAATATTGACAGGAATAGAGAATTCAAAAGATACACCATTCGAAAGGGTTTTGTATGCGATCGGAATTCGATATGTTGGAGAGACTGTTGCTAAGAAACTGGCTTTTCATTTTAAGGATATTGAATCCATTGAAAATGCTTCAGAAGAGGAATTAATTCAAGCAGAAGAGATAGGAGATAAGATTGCAGAAAGTGTAAAAGACTTTTTTAACGTTCCTTCAAACAGGAAACTTGTATCTGATTTGAAAGCAGCTGGTTTGAAAATGAAGATCAGTAAGGACGCTATACCCGAAAAGATCAGCAATCTGTTAGAAGGAAAAACATTTGTTGTTTCAGGTACTTTCAGTAATTTCAGCCGTGATGAAATCAAGGTGTTGATCGAAAAACATGGAGGTAAAAATCAAAGCGGAGTTACTTCAAAAACAAATTATCTTCTTGCGGGAGACGAAGCCGGCCCAAGTAAACTAGAAAAAGCCGGCAAATTGAATGTGCAAATCATAGGTGAAAATGATTTTCTAAAATTAATAGAGAAATAATGATTTTAAATAAAGACATAAGAGCCTGGTTTGGTAATCATCGTTTCCTAAGGGAGATAAAAAAATTAGATCGTAAGAGAGAGGTTATTAGTTTTGACGATGCTTCCAAAATAGGCATTCTATACGAAGCAACTGACGAGCGTGATTCAGATGCCATTAAGAATTATGTAAAGAATATTCGTACTAATTTTAAAAAAGATATTTTCGCTATCGGCTATGTGGATAAAAACATTTTAAGCAAAAACCAATTCGCCCAGGTCGGGCTCGATTATTTCACCAGAAAAGATTTGAATTTTTCTTTGCGCCCAACTAATACAGTTGTAAATAATTTTATTAATGAAGAGTTTGACATTCTCATAAATCTTCATGCTGGAAAATGTTATCCTCTTATGTATATATCGGCATTGTCAAAGGCTCGTTTTCGTGTGGGAAGATTCAGCAGTACTAATTCATTATATTACGACATGATGGTCAAGGTTTCTGGAGATCCACCTATTAAAACTGTTATTGATGAGATTGAACATTTTTTAAGATTAATCAAAAAGAAATGAATATAAATAAGCTGAAAGGAACAGGCGTTGCTTTGGTTACGCCATTTCACAAGGACGGTAGCATTGATTTCAAAGCTTTTAAAAAATTAATCGATCGATGCATCGATGGCAAGGTTGAGTATCTTGTGCCCTTAGGAACTACAGGCGAAACAGCAACCTTAACTGTCAACGAACGCATGGCTGTTACCGATTTTGTTATTGAAGTTGTCGATAAAAGAATTCCTATTGTTCTTGGTCTTGGTGGAAATAATACACAGGAGATTCTAAACTTAATTGAAGAAAATAAATTCGAAGGGATAGATGCTATTCTTTCTGTTTCTCCATACTATAATCGACCGTCACAACGTGGAATATTTCAACACTACAAGATGATTGCAAATGAATGCCCGGTTCCTGTAATTATTTACAATGTTCCTTCAAGAACAGGGAGCAATATCGATGCGGAAACCACCTTGCAATTGGCTTTAGAAGTAAAAAATATTATTGGTGTTAAAGAAGCATCAGGCAACATAGAAAAGGCAATGAAGATCATTGATAACAAACCCAAAGACTTTTTAGTAATCAGCGGTGATGATATGTTAACTCTTCCCATACTTGCCTGTGGAGGTGATGGTGTCATTTCTGTAATAGCAAATGCTTATCCAAAAGATTTTTCCGAAATGACAAGGCAGGGACTAGCAGGTAATTTTGATCGAGCAAGAAAACTTCATTACAAATTACATGATCTAATTCATTCAATTTATGTCGATGGAAGTCCATCTGGTGTTAAAGGATTATTGAACGTTTTAAATGTGTGTTCTGAACATGTTAGACTTCCCTTGACTTCTGTTAATAAATCGGTGTTGAACAGGTTTGAAAACTTGGTGAATGAGTCTAAAAATTAACAAGATTTCTCCCATAGAATAGCAAATAAGTATAAACCATTCGTCATCTAATTCTTGATTGCTTACTGTTTTTTCTCTATCTTGACTCGGTAATCAATTACATTCGAATGAAAAAATATTTACTCTTATTCCTAATTTGTATTACAGGAATTTCTAAGGCTCAGGACACATTATACTCCCAGGATTTTCCTACTTCCAACAAAACTTATGTACTAAGTAGCGGAACAGCATTTAGCGGACTGGATGTAACAGAGACTGGTGCAAATTTCAACTGGGATTTTTCTGACCTTGTAAGAACAAGTCAAAGAGTAGATACATCTTATGTCATAACGCAAACAAATCCATTGCTTTCATTATACTTTATCGACTTTCAATTAAATACTAATCGTGCAAACCACGCTTTTCGCGGACAAAATTTTAGACTTGGTCCCACTAGTTTTGTAGATATTTTTAATTACTATTATAACTCAACAGCTAATTACAAACAACCTGGTTTTGGTGCTGTCTTTAATGGAATTCCAGTTCCTGTTATTTTTACTCCACACGATACTATTTATAAGTTTCCACTAAAATATGAAGATGAGGATTCAGTGACTTATAAATATAGTATTGATCTTACTGATACTATAGGATTATCTTATCATGTAACTCGCTCTCGACATAATAAAGTTGATGGTTGGGGAACATTGAAAACTCCATATGGAACCTTCAGCGCTGTCAGAGTTAAATCAGTAATCGTTGAAAAAGATAGCCTCTATGTTACCTCACTGAATCTTGGAGTGAATTTGGGAGTTTTTACAACCCATGAATACAAATGGCTTGGAAAAGCATTTGGTTTACCACTTGTTCAAATTAACACAAATGGAAGTGATAGCATCTCACAAATTCTCTATCAGGATTCTGTTCACCTGACAGCCATTCCATTGCTGCCTGCAGTTATTGATGCTGTAATGATTTATCCAAACCCTGCTTCGGAAAAACTAATAATCAGATATTCTTTATTTGAAAAAGCTGATGTGAAAATAAGTCTTGTGTCTGCTGAGGGGAAATTGGTAGCAGAAATTTTAAATATGCCAAAGACAACAGGAATAAATTTCGAAGCTGTTGATTTAAGAAAATACAATCTTTCTACAGGAAATTATTTTATAAAAATACAAGCCGGCAGCTCACTTATTACAAAGCAGGTACAGATCAATTAATGACCTTTCTTTAGTGAAATCATTTTAATGGCAGTAACAGCGGCTTCGATTCCTTTGTTACCATATTTTCCACCGGAGCGGTCAACTGCCTGCTGAATCGTATCCGTTGTAAGCACACCAAAAATTACTGGCAGTGAATAATCGATGCCCAGGTTCATGATTCCGTTGGATACTGCATCACAAATAAAATCAAAATGTCTGGTTTCGCCCTGGATCACACAACCAATGCAAATAATTGCATCGGGTTTTTTCTCGTCGAGTAAAAATTTTGCCCCTAATGGTAATTCAAAACTACCGGGAACATTTTTGCGAATGATATCTTCGTTTGAAACACCGGCATCCAATAAGGTTTGTTTTGCTCCATCAAACAAGGCTTCGGTTATTTCATTGTTCCATTCCGAAACGATGATTCCGATTCGCATTCCTTTGGCGTCAGGAAGTGAAGGTAAAATGGAAAGAGATTTTTTGCTTGAAACCAAAATTTATATCATCAATTGGCAATCGCGCTAATTGAAATTTATTTCGTCATCATTGCATCAACACGAGCGATATACTTTTCAACTTGTGTTGCTTCGTTCGACGTAGAAAAATCTTTCTTAATGCGAGTATATGCGTCTTTTGCCTCTTTGTAATTACCTTTTGTCTCTTCGGCAATTGCAAGTTTCATCAACATAATTGGAGTTGTGAAATTATTTGGCTTTTCAGATACAGCTTTGTTGTAGAAAGATATTGCTTCGTCTGTATTCTTGAGTTCCATATTTGCGTCTCCAATAGCACCATAAACAATAGCACCAGTCACATCATCTTTTGCATCATAACTTCTTAATACTTCAATGGCTTTATTGTAATCTTTCAATTTCATATAAGCCATGCCGAGGTAATATTTGGCAAGATTTCCTGAAGGACTAACTCCGTATTCATCAACTATCTCTTCAAGGCCAGGGTTGTTTCCATCTCCGTTTATAGCAAGTTTCAAAGAATCGACACTTAAATATTGTTCAGAATGAAATAAAAGTGTTTGTGCTTCTTTCTCTTTATTAGCTACGTATACCTTTTGATAAAAATAATAGCCTCCAACGGCTAATACCAAAGCCCCGATTATAATGCTTAAGCTCTTTCTGTTTTGATTGATAAAATGCTCGGTCTTGCCGATTGCTTCCGTAACTATAAAGTCTTGATCCTGAGATGTTTCAGCCATGATTGGGCAAATGGTTTTTTAAATGAGGATGCAAAATTAATTTATTTTCATTAACTGGCAATTTTCTTTAGTACTTATGAAATTTAAGATGTAAAAACAATTGAATCCTGTTTAAACTATTTCCTGTAAATGATGCCTTATATGTTATTTTTACCCCCTTATAACAGTCTGGAGTTTTAAACATCGTGATCAAGCATCAAAAAATTAAACTGGTTGAATGCCCCCGGGATGCCATGCAAGGCTGGTCTGAATATATACCGGTAGAAAAAAAGATCAACTATTTGAATTCACTTTTAAAAGTCGGATTTGACACCTTGGATTTTGGTTCATTTGTTTCTCCTAAGGCGATACCTCAACTACGAGATACAAAAGAGGTATTACAAGGCCTTGATTTGTCTGGGACGACTACAAAACTGTTAGCTATCATCGCCAACGAAAGGGGAGCTGCTGAGGCAGTTGAATTTGATGAAATTTCTTTTCTTGGATTTCCATTTTCAGTTTCGGAAGAATTTCAGAGGAGAAATACAAATTCCACAATTGAAGAATCTCTATTGCGGGTCGAAGAGATACAGTCATTATGCAGAAAGAAAAATAAAACCTTGGTCGTTTATATATCTATGGGTTTTGGAAATCCATATGGTGATCCATGGAATGCTGATATTGTTATTCATTGGGTAAAAAAACTGGTTCAGCTCGACATTAAAATCATTGCATTGGCTGATACCATTGGTGTGAGTAATCCGGAAAATATTACTCATCTTTTTTCCAGACTTATTCCCGAATTTCAGGATATTGAATTTGGTGCACATTTACACAGTAATCCCTTAAAGTGGGAAGAAAAAGTAAAAGCTGCCGAAAAAAGCGGATGTATTCGATTTGATAGTGCACTTAAAGGCATTGGCGGTTGCCCAATGGCAGCAGACGAATTAGTAGGAAACCTTCCTACCGAAAATCTTGTAAATTATTTTGGAGGTACTTCGAATTTAGGATTAAATCAAGCTGCTTTTAATGATTCAATGAAAATAGCGGCAGAAATATTTCACTGAAAGAAATACATTCAAATTGACAAATTAGTAATTGAGAAATAATGTAATATGATTTTTCGGATAGAGAAAAATTCAAATCTTTCCATCATTATAATTTGTCAATCAATATAAATCTTCATTGCCGATAATTAAACCCATACTATTAACTTTGCAAGAATAAATACTATTTTAATCTCGTTAATTATTGCTGATGAAATTTATAAAACAAAGATTTGCGGGTCTGATTCTATTTTCGTTGTGCTTACTAGCGACTTTTGCAGTTAATGCCCAGGATGTAAAATACGTTGAGATCGACGGGAAAATTAAAAAAGATAATAAACCCTGTGGCGGAGTCACCATTCAGATAAGTGGTCCTGGAATACCACTACAAACAGTTACCTCTAAAGAAAATGGGAGTTTCAATTTTAAGCTCGATCTTCAGAAGAGCTACATGATTGCATTCTCAAAGGATGGTCTGGTTTCCAAAACAATTGAATTCAGTACCAAGCTTCCTCCAGACCAGGCTGATATCATCTACGAATTTCCTTTTAACATTGATTTGTTTGATGACCTGGGAGGTGTATCAAAGAATACTGCGATGACAAAACCAGTCGCTCGTATTGCTTACAATCCAACCTATGAAAACTTCATGGACGACGAAAATTATACACGTCAAATGAAGTCCGAACAGGAGCAGGCAAGAAGAGCTGCTGAACAGGCACAACGTCTCGTCGATAAAATAAGACTGGATTCACTGAATAAAATCTGGAGCGATTCACTTTCAAGAGCGAAGTCGAGAGATGCTGAAACAGCAGCAGCTGCCGCTGAAAAAGAAAGATTGCGCAAGGAGAGAGAAAAAGCCCAGAAGGATTCTATCGACAGAGTAAATGCAGCTTCTCTTGCAGCAGCAGAAGCCGCATCAAAAGAAAAGGCAAGGTTAGATGCAGAAGCAAAAGCTGCAGCAGCAGCTGCGGCATTGGCTGCATCATTGGAAAAATCAAAGCAGGATTCAATTACAAAGGCTGAAGCAGAGAAAAAAAGACTGGAGGAACAAAGGGCTGCCAGGGAAAAAGCAACTCAAGATTCACTTTTAAGAGTTCAGGCTGAAAAAAGCAGGGCGGATTCTATTGCATCTGCAAAAGAAGCAGCAGCCATGAAACTCAAACAGGAAAACGAAGCTAAAGCAAGAGAAAAAGCACGGCTCGATTCGACCAATAAAGCTGAAGCTGCACTATTAGCTCGTCAGAAATTTGTCGCTGATTCAACTGTAAAAGCTAAGATAGAAGCAGATAAACAACTCGCACAGGCTGAAGCAATGCGGAAGCTGCAGGAGAAAAACAGGGAAGATTCAATTGCAAAAGCAGATGCAGATCAAAAGCGAAAACAGGAAGAGGCAAGACTTCAGGAAAAAAACAGGGAAGATTCAATAAGCAAAGCTCTTGCTTTGGAAAACCAAAGAATAAAACGAGCTGAAGATTCAACTTTAGCTGCAAATGCTGCATTGCAAAAACAACAGGCAATGGAAGCAGCACGTCAAAAAGAAGATGCTAAACGAAAACAGGATTCTCTTGCATCTGCACAGGCACGTCAGAAAGCAATTGCTGATTCTACAGCGCAGGCAAAACTAATTGAGGATAAAAAAGCAAAAGAGAAAGCTGATAAAGAAGCTGCAGCAAAAATTGCTGAACAGGAGAGACAAAAGGTGATTGCTGATTCGACTGCACGCGCGAAGCTTGCACTTGAACAAAAAGCTAAAGAAGAACAGGAGTTGAAAGCAGCTGAAGCTAAGAAGCTCGAAAAAGAAAAAGCTGATAGGGAAGCGGCAGCAAGAGTTGCCGAACAGGAAAGATTAAAAGCTGTGACTGATTCAACAGCAAGGGCGAAAATTGCTTTGGAACAAAAAGCCAGGGAAGAACAGGAAAGAAAAGACGCAGAAGCAAAACGACTCGAAAAAGAAAAAGCAGATAAGGAACTTGCTGCTTCTATCGCTTTAAAAGAAAAACAAAAAGCAACTGCCGATAGTATTCAAAAGGCCGAGGCAGATGCGAAAGCAAAAGAACAATTAGAATTACAGGCAAGAACAAAAAAGTCTCAGGATTCACTTGCACAGGTTAAGGCTGATCAATTGCAGAAGGAAAAAGAGTACCAGGAAAAACGAAGACAACAGGCAATAAAAGATAAAGCAGCTTTGGATTCAATTGCGCAGGCAGATGCTGCACGCAGGCAAAAAGATGATGCTGATCGTCAACAAAAAGTTGCTGAAGAAAAAGCAAGACAGGATTCTTTAAGTGTCGTTCAACAAGCACGCGCTGAACAGGAAGAAAAAGACAGGCAGGCCAAAGTGCTTGCTGATATTGAAGCAAAAAAATTATTGCTAGCCAAGACTAATGCTAAAGAAGAAAAAGTTGCACCAAAAACAAAGACTGTTCCTGTTGTTCCAAAGATAGTGGATTCAGATTATCGTGAAGGTGTTACCGAAGAAACAGTAAATGAATCAAACCGGATTATTTACAGAACGGTCGTTAAGAAAGAAGGTACAGCCTTCAATTATCAAAAAATCGTTTACAACTGGGGTGGAGTATTTTATTTTAAAAATGATAATTCCATCACCGAAATTACTTTTGACCAGGATTTGAAGAATGCGAAGGCAGAGTTTAAACAGTAGCTTTTCTAATGTGATAATTTGATAATTCGATGATTTAATAATGGTTATATAGGTAACTATAAAACTATAAAATTAATTTACAATCATTTAATACCAATAATTATCACATCGTCTAATTATCACATCATCGAATCTTTTCTTGATACTTCCTGCAGGTTCTTTAACTTCGCACCATGTCGAATACTAATAAACCTACCATCCTTGTAACTAATGATGATGGAATTACTGCACCGGGCTTACATGCTTTAGTAGAGGCTGTAAAGCATTTAGGGGAAATTATAGTTGTTGCTCCGGATAGTCCGCAATCGGGAATGGGACATGCCATTACAATCAATAATCCCTTGAGACTTGATAAGGTTGAAGTTCATGGCGAACACAAATGGTTTCAATGCAGCGGTACTCCCGTTGATTGTGTTAAAATTGCTATCGATAAAATTTTGCATCGAAAACCGGATCTCTGTGTTTCAGGCATAAACCACGGAAGTAATTCTTCAATCAATGTTATCTATTCAGGCACGATGTCGGCTGCCATGGAAGGCGCTATTGAAGGCATTCCATCCGTAGGTTTTTCCCTATTGAATTATGCACTTGATGCTGATTTTACTGCTGCCAAACATTTTGCGGGACAAATTGCGAAGAATGTACTTGCCAGTGGTTTGCCCGGAGGAACATTGCTAAATGTGAACATACCTAATCTGCCTTTAACATCATTAAAAGGAGTAAAAATTTGCAGGCAGGCTATTGCCAAATGGGAAGAAGAGTTTGATGAAAGACTCGATCCGAATAAAAGAAAATATTATTGGCTTACAGGAAAATTTGTAAACCAGGATAAGGGTAACGATACAGACGAATGGGCATTGGCAAATGGTTACATATCATTAGTTCCAGTTCAATTTGATTTTACTGCTCATCATGCAATTCCTTTTCTCAACGAAATGAATTATGAAATTGGCCGGGTGGAATAAAGATTCATTTATTATTGGGATGGTATGTGGACTGATTTCTATTTTCTGTTTCTACTATATAATTTCTGCCATTCGTTCTGCTATCGTAAATTATTATGGGAATGAATTCATCATGCGCCCACCAGTTGTGCAATTGCTAACGATGCTTATCAATGTAATCATCTTCCGTTTCCTCATCATTAATTTTGATAAAGAAAAAACCGGAAAAGGATTTTTATTTATTACAGTTTTAGCTACACTCGTATATTTCTTCATTTATTTCAGAGTCAAAAGATGAAATTAAAAAATAAAGTGACGACGGGATTAATTATAGGACTTGTTTGTCCTCCGTTGGCATTTTATATTTTTTACCTCTTTGGATTTAGTGATGAGAGCATATTGGAAGTATTGAAGGGTTATGCAATGAGAAATGTTTTAACTCATGTTATCAGTCTTTCTGTCCTTATAAATCTTCCTGTATTTTTTGCATTTCTCGGCACAAACCGTGAACTTTCTGCACGTGGTGTTTTAGGAGCCACGTTTATTTTTGCATTTGTTGTTTTAATTATGAAATTAACCTGATGAAGTTTTATGTAATATCCGGTGAGGCGTCAGGCGATTTACATGCCGCTGATCTCATTCGGGAATTGAAAAAAAATATTCCTTCTGCAGAATTCAGGGCATGGGGTGGTGATCTCATGAAACAGGAGGGAGCAACTATTGTAAAGCATTACAGGGATTTGGCATTTATGGGTTTTACAGAAGTAATAATGAACCTTCGGACAATCCTTAGTAACATAGATTTTTGTAAGAAGGATCTTCTCGAATATAATCCTGATGCAATTATTTTAGTTGATTATCCAGGTTTTAATTTACGCATTGCCCAATTTGCAAAGGAAAAAGGTTTTACGGTTTATTATTATATATCGCCACAGGTTTGGGCCTGGAAATCTTCACGTGTAATCAAAATAAAAAAGGTCGTTAAAAAAATGTTTGTAATACTTCCATTTGAAACTGCCTTCTATAAAAAATTTAATTACGATGTCGATTATGTAGGTCACCCATTGCCAGATGTAATCGCCCGCAAACGAAATTATTTTTCCAGCCGTGATCAATTTACAAAATCAAATGCCCTAAATGAAAAACCAATAATTGCATTATTGCCAGGCAGCAGGAAACAGGAAATAGAGTCGATGCTTCCACTAATGTTGTCTGTAAAAAATGATTTTCCGGATTATCAATTTGTAATTGCAGGTGCACCCTCTCAATCGCTTAATTTTTATAAACAATTTTTAATTAATCATGATATTTCCGTAGTAACAGATGCCACGTATGAATTACTGTCTCATGCTACAGCGGCATTAGTTACTTCCGGAACTGCAACACTCGAGACAGCTCTTTTGAATGTTCCACAAGTCGTTTGTTACAAAGGTGGAAGAATAAGTTACATGATTGCAAAATCACTGGTAAAAATAAAATTCATTTCCCTAGTCAATCTTATTTTAGACAGAGAAGTTGTAAGAGAATTAATCCAGGATGATTTAAATAAAATGAACATTGAAAAGGAACTAAAAAAAATTCTCAATCCTGAAATTCGGGAAAAAATATTTGCAGATTATAAAGTATTGCAGGACATGTTGAATACCGGAGGTGCCGCTGTAAGGACAGCCAAATTAATAACTCAGGATTTAAGGGATCGTTCCACTACAACAATTTAATTGTTTTTAATTAAGGATATTTAATTAGGGCTCTTTATCCTAAGCATATTTTCATTCCTGTACCAGAATAACTTTACGGAATGAATACTTTTAATAGTGCACCCTTCTTCAGAATTCTTCCTGCATTTTGCCTCGGTATTGCTGCAGCTTTTTATCAATGGATAGATTTCACAGTTGCGACAATTATTTTTTTCGCGAGTGTTTTATTTTTAATAATAATTTTCAATCAAAAAAAAATCAGCTATAGAGTCAGGCTATTTCCAGGAATTCTTTTTCAATTTCTGTTTTTAATTTTTGGATATTATTTAACTGAAATAAAGGATGATCGCCATCTTGAAAATTACTTCACAAATCAGAATAGTCCTGATTATTATATAGCGGAACTTATAGATAAACCACATGGAAAAGGAGGTAAATTTCGTGTACCTGTGTGCATTAAGTCCATTTACGATAATAATAAATTAATTTCTGCTTCTGGTAAATGTTTCCTTTATTTCAAAGATGATATTCAAGCCAGTCAACTCGAAACCGGTGACAAGATTTTATTTTCAGGTAAACCGGTCCTAATTCCAGCACCCCAAAATCCAGGACAATTTGATTTTCGTCTTTATTCCTCTGTGCGGAGGATTTATTATTGTTTCTATCTAAAAAAAAATTCCTGGACTAAGGAAAGTGGGGGAGATCCATATTCTTTGAAAATTATTTCTTCAAAGCTGCGTAACAATTTTCTGGATGTTTACAAAAAGGCTGGCATTTCAGGCCAGGAATATGCCGTGCTATCTGCATTAGTACTTGGATACGATGATGAAATCGATTCGGATATTATGAATGCGTTTTCTGCATCAGGTACGCTGCATATACTTTCGGTATCTGGTATGCACGTTGGAATAATTTTCACGGCCATTTCTTCGCTCCTGATTTTTATGGAAAGAAAAAAAGCATTGCAAGTTCCCCGACTGATTATTTTATTGATTGTACTTTGGTTTTATGCATTTCTAACGGGACTCTCGCCATCGGTAATAAGATCGTGCATGATGTTTTCTTTTATCATAATAGGTCAAACTTTTAACAGGACATCCAGCATCTATAATTCATTGTCGGTTTCTGCTCTCTGCATATTTATTTTGTTCGATCCATTAATGTTCTTCGACGTTGGACTTCAACTTTCTTTTATAGCAGTTGGAGGAATTTCTTTTCTTTATTCTAAAATTTATAAAATCATTTCATTCGAAAAATATGTATTAGATAAATCCTGGTCTTTAATTGCTGTATCTGTTGCGGCCCAGATAGCAACATTTCCAATAAGTATTTTTTATTTCCATCAATTTCCGAATTATTTTATTCTCGCCAACCTCATCATTATTCCGCTCTCTACCGTTGGCATATTCTCTGGCATCTTTTTGCTTTTCCTGCAGCCACTTCAATTCATATTCGATTTATTATGTGTCATCACAAAAAACATCATTCACTTATTGAATCAATCTGCAATAATATTTCGCGAATTACCCGGTGCAGTATGGGATAAAATATATTTTTCATTTATGGATATTATTATCATCTATTTTATATTATTTACTCTTATCTTTTTTATAGAAAAGAAATCTGTAAATCTATTATTCAGCACATTTTTTCTTTTAATTATTTTATTCTCAAATCTTGTTTTAAAAAGTTTTCAAAATTGTAATGAAAAGAGTTTGATCGTTTTTTCAAATACAAATTCATTTTGTTGCCAATTCACCATAGGGAGTCGTTCCTGGTTGTTCTATCATGAATTGGATTCATTGAAAGCCTTAATTTGTTCTGATCAATTTCTTTTGTCTAAAAATATTTCAACAGCCTATCGCACACTGGTTTCTCTTGAAAATAAAATGAATATTTCATTACCTGAAAATATTTATATTAATGAAAAGTATCTTGTGATTAATAATTTTCTGATCATCGATTCCCCTGACTCCCAATTGTTACAAAAACAATTATTTTCGTTACAACCTAAAATTATTTATTTCCAAAAGTTACCTTATGATTTTAAAGGAATAAAGAATTTTAAAAAAATTCTGGTTAATAAAAATTATAAATCATTTTCAGAAATTGATAAACGTAAAATTATTAATCTCCAGGAAGGATCTTATTATTTACGCTTATAAAGCTGAGACTGGAAATTTTTCATTTACTCGTATGCCTTTATCAGTCTGAATGATCGAACAACATTCATTTATGAGGTCGTGTTCAAAAAACAGAACAGCATTGTTTTTCATTGCGTCGGCAAGAAACAATGACTTTTCTTCTAGCGTAACCAAAGGCCGCGTATCGTAGGCCATAACATAAGATACAGGTAGATGTCCTGCAGAAGGAATTAGGTCAGCGCAATAAATAATTTGTCTGCCATTGTAATTTATAACAGGGAGCATCATCGATTCTGTATGTCCATTTACTATCCTGATCTGGAAGTCGTCCCACAGTTTATCTCCGTCTTTAAGAAATTTAAGTTGTCCCCTTTCCTGAATTGGCAGAATATTTTCTTTCAAGAAACTCGCTTTTTCCCTGGCATTTGGCTTAGTCGCCCATTCCCAATGTTTTTCATTGCTCCAGTATGTTGCATTCTTAAATGCCAATTCGTAGCCATCTTTTTTTGAATTCCATTTAACGCTTCCGCCACAATGATCGAAATGAAGATGTGTTAAGAATACATCTGTAATATCGTCTTCAGAAAAACCATACTTTTTTAATGAACTATTTAATGACGCCTCTCCATTTAAAAAATAGTAAGAGAAAAATTTCGAATCCTGTTTATCTCCGATCCCATTGTCGATTAATGCCAGCCGATTTCCATCTTCAACAAGCAGGCATCTCATTGCCCAGTTGCACATATTATTTTCGTCGGCGGGATTAATTTTATGCCATATTGATTTTGGAACTACGCCAAACATAGCGCCTCCATCAAGTTTAAAATTGCCGGTATCAATCGTATATAGTTTCATTATTTTAAAATTGATGCGCAAATTACTTATTTTGTATGTTAGTAACGCTGTGTAAACTGTTTTTTTAAAATATAAATTCAATACACAGTCATCATTACCTTTCGGTGATTAAATCTATTATGGAAAAGAGGTTTCATTTTATAGCTATCGGAGGTGCTGCCATGCATAACCTGGCAATTGCTCTACAACAAAACGGTTATATTATTTCAGGTTCAGATGATGAAATCATGGAGCCGTCTCGTTCCCGTCTAGCGGAGAAGGGAATTCTTCCTTCTGAGGAAGGTTGGTTCCCGGAAAAAATTATAAAGGATTTGGATGGTGTAATACTCGGCATGCATGCCCGGGCAGATAATCCTGAATTGATTAAGGCTCAAGAAGCAGGCATTCCTGTGTATTCATTTCCTGAATTTCTATACAGGCATTCTGAAAATAAAAAGCGTGTGGTTATCGGAGGTAGTCATGGCAAGACGACAATAACAGCTATGATTATGCATGTATTGCGGTTGCAGAATTTCGATTTTGATTATATGGTCGGTGCAAAGGTAGCTGGATTTGAAACGATGGTAAGATTGAGCAATGCACCATTAATCATTCTCGAGGGTGACGAATATCTTTCTTCTCCTGTGGATCGTCGTCCAAAATTTCATCTGTACAAGGCAGACATTGGCCTTATTAGTGGCATCTCCTGGGACCATATAAATGTGTTTCCGACTTTTGAAAATTATGTCGAGCAATTCAGAATTTTTGCCGACAACATTCCTTCAGATGGTAGAATTATTTATTGTTCATTGGATTCAGAAGTAAAAAAGTGTATCGAGCATTCAGCTACAACAGCGTTACGAATTGATTATGGGTTACCAAAGTTTAAAATTGATAATGGTGTAACTTATTTGCTTACTCCAAATGGTAGTTTATCAATTAATGTTTTCGGTGAACATAACCTGATGAACATGGAAGGTGCCAGAAATGTTTGTGAATCTCTTGGCATTGGTGAGAACGAATTTTATGAGTCGATAAAAAGTTTTGCAGGCGCCGCCCGCAGGCTCGAATTGCTTGCGAAGAATGATAATCTTGCAGTATACAAGGACTTCGCTCATTCGCCCTCGAAATTAAAGGCTACAATTAATGCGGTGCGTCAGCAATTTCCAGCAAGAAAACTTGTTGCATGTATGGAGCTTCATACGTTCAGCAGCCTAAATGAAAATTTTCTTGATCAATATGCCGGAACCATGAATGATGCTGATGAATCGTTTGTTTATTTTAACCCGCATACAGTTGAACATAAAAAGCTCAAACCGATAACAACAGACATCGTCAGGAAGTCATTTGCAAATCAAAATATCAGGGTTTTTACTGATTCAAAAATTCTGATGGACGAATTACAAAAAGCAATTTCTGAGAAGAGCATTTTCCTCATGATGAGCTCAGGAAATTTCGGTGGAATTGACCTGAATGAATTTGCAAATCGTATCGTTGGGAATAATACTTTTGTTCAATCGGCATCATGAGTTGTAAGAGTTCTGTTCTGATTTTTATTTTTTTAAATTTAATTTGTTCTGATTGTTTTTCACAAGGATCAAGTCCTGCAACTTTCAATGATCTGTATTCGAAAAAATTAGGCAACCTCCGGCTTACATCAACCCGTTTCGAATTGGGACGTGTAAACACCAATGCATATATCAACGATACAATTCATATTTACAATGCAGGAAAGACTCAAATGAAAATATGGATAACACAGAAGATTCCTGTTCATATGCGAGTATTGATAAAAGGAGCTCCTCTCAATCCAGGTGGTTATGGATACATAACGCTAACTTATGATTGTTCGAGAAGAAATGAACTTGGTTTTACAATGGAACAGGTACAACTAATGACTAACGATTCTTCCCAGCTTATAAAAAATATTTATGTCTCTGCAACAATAGAACAATACTTTCCACCTTCTGTTTTTCAGGATTCATTGAGAGGGAAGATCAGAATTCCTGAAATGAGTTACAATTTTAAGAGAGTAAAACAGGGAGAAAAAGTCAGGTATGTTTTTAAGATGTATAATGCCGGTAAAAAAATATTGCAGCTAAATAAGGTTAAGTCATCTTCTGCAAGTGTCAAATACAATCTTTCAAATAAGGAAATTGCGCCGGGAGATTCGGCTTTAATGCACATTGAATTTGATACATCGGGAAAATCAGGAATAGAAACAAAACAGATTTCTGTTTTTACAAATGATCCCGAAATGTCTGAATGTATATTTCAATTAACTGGAGAAGTATACAAATGACGGACAATGAACAATAACCAATAACTAATTATTAAGCATAACAGGCATCACCAACATCAAAATCTCCTCCTTGTTATTATCATTTTCGGTTGGAAATAAAATACCTGCGCGATTAGGAGCCGACATTTCCACAGAAACATTTTCACTATCGAGATTGTTTAGCATTTCACTTAAGAAGCGTGCGTTGAAACCGATTTCCATGTCTTCGCCGTCAAATTGGCAAGACAAGCGTTCATTTGCTTCGTTAGCAAAATCTAAATCTTCTGCACTGATTTGTAATTCGCTGCCTGTAATTTTAAGTCTGACCTGATGAGTAGTTTTATTTGAGAAGATAGAAACTCTCCTGACGGAATTCAAAAGTGCTGACCTGGATATGGTAAGCTTGTTTGGATTATCAACTGGTATTACGGCTTCATAATTTGGATAACGTCCGTCTATTAACCGGCACATAAGAGTAAAATTTCCAAACTCGAAAAAGGCATTGTTTTCGTTATGGCTAATTTTTACATCTTCATTACTATTGTTTAAGATGCTCTTCAGGAGGTTTAAGGGTTTCTTAGGCACAATGAAAGCTCCTTCGGTAGACGATTTCATATCATTTCTTCGATAGCGTACCATCTTATGAGCATCTGTTGCAACAAATGTGAGATTATCTTTTCCTAATTGGAAAAATACTCCTGACATAACAGGGCGTAGTTCGTCGTTCCCGGTAGCAAACAGTGATTTATTAATTGCATCTGATAAAGCACTGGAACTAATTGTAAATGATTTTGCTTTATCCATGATAGGAATCTTAGGATATTCTTCTCCATCGAAACCCGTGAGTTTATATTTACCGTAATCAGAAACTATTTCAATACCATGTGTCTTTTCATCGACAAGAAAGGTGAGGGGTTGTTCTGAAAAAGTCTTTAATGTTTCGAGTAATATTTTAGCAGGAACAGCAATCTTACCACCATTCTTTGTTTCATTGATAGACATTGAAGTGGTCATCGTTGAATCCATATCAGATGCAGATACAGTTAATAGACCTTTGTCTATGACAAAAAGAAAGTTGTCTAATATTGGTAAAGCGCTTGTTGAATTTAAAACGCCACTTATCTGTTGAAGATGTTTTTGTAAAAGCCCGCTGGAGACGATGAATTTCATATTAATTTAGTTTATTTAAACGTTTGCATTAAATTTTGATAATCAGTAGATTATACATATTAACTTAAAACATACGTATCTTACAAACCTACTAGTTAAATCGTAGACATCCAAAGGATTTTAACCTGAGCCTTAATGTTAATTATCAACAAATGGTTGATAATTCAATTCTGATGGATGGAAAATTTACAATCACATTTTCAAATTTAAGTGCTTACTTTTTTTCGAAATCAGAAATCTGCCTGAAAAGTTTATCAAATGAATAGTGTTGGATTACGAAAAATTCATTTTCAGGCTTTAAATAAGCATATAATCGGTCCCTGTCGTATTGAAGTGGCTTGCCCAGGGAATCCTCTTGAATTAGAGAAAGAGATGAAATAGGCATAGGATAAATGGAGAGTTCTTTGGAGATACCATTATCTTCACTGATAGAAATTTTTATAGAAGGAGGGAAAAGAAGCATAGAATCTTTTTTCGGTTGGGTGAGATTTTTAGCCAAACCTTCATAATAAACATTAGAATAAAAAGACAAATAATTTTCGACAGCAATGGAATCGATGCCTGAAATTTCTTTTTTGGAATTTGGCGACGAGACCTTATATCGACCTTTTTGAGATTGAATCGTAAAAGATTTTTCTGGGAAATTAGTATAGACGATAGTTAACGATTTTAATTTTGAAGGAGGCACCTGGAAGATGACTGGATTTCGCCATGCTTCTTCGTCTGTGCTATACCTTGGTGTAAGGTAACCGTTGAAGCCAGGGATTTCTGTAATAAAAGGCATGTTCGATTTATCGATGATCATAAATGTACCAAGTGCATCTTCGGTTTGTCCACCGACATAATATGTCTTAAAAGGCTCGTCCGCTCCATTGAGATAAATTTCACATTTAATTCCTGTTGATGAAAGCATTTTAACGACATTGTTATATGCTGCTTTTGCAACGCGATTTTTTACTTCGATCCTGTAAATTACATCAACCAATAATTTCAAAAGATCACGCCTGGTTTCGTATTTATTATTGAGTAACCATTGGTTGTTTTCTTTACGCTCGAGTGTAATCTGTTTGCCGTTTCTGTTAGCTATAAAAATTTTTGTTATGGCAGCTGTATCTTTCACTGCAAAGTCACTTATTTCTTTTCTTGTAGTCGCAGAATTATTAAAAATAAAAAATGCAATTGCTGCGACTAATATTAAAAGAATGATAAGTAAAATGCCGTTCTTTTTCATAAATTATTTTGAATATTTTTTCTTTCGCACATAATTAAATATTAACCCGAACATAACAATCAAAGCAGCCGGCAACAACATATTTGTCCATTGAATTAAATTCGCATTCTCTGTTTTGGATGGATCTAATAAACGAAGTCTGAATTCCTTTCCACGCAAACTAAGTATATCACGGTTACCCGCTAAATAGTCGATACAATTTAAAATGAAATTTCTGTTTCCATACGTTTGGCCAGTAAACCTGTCATAGCCGAGCATGTACACATTTCCTTTCTTGCTTACGTAATTCGAAATGATATTTCCATCTCCGGCTATGATCATGCTGGTTTCAGTGCTTTTATCTTTGAAACCAATCTCGGGTGAATTTGCAAGTGATTCGGGAATTCTCTTTACATAATTAGATTCGAAAATTCCTTCGAGTAATACTGCGGCAGGAATGAAATGTTTACTGAATAATTTCGGATCAGGTTCATCGCGGAGCATATTAAGGCTCACACGTGCAGGAGCCATTTGAAGTCTGCTGAATTTACTGGTATTAAGTAAAACTGTCTTCCTCACGTTTCCACTTTCAATGGTATCGACAGAACTAACGAATTCACCTTTTACTGAATTCAGGTTGTGAACAATAGGATGCAAATTTTCAGTCTGGAGCAATGGAAAATAATACCACGGAAAGAGTTGTTGTTTCGGCTGGTTACCAACGTAACCTGTTATAATTGGAATTGGGGCAGCTTGTAAATCGAGTAGGAGATCAGCATTAATCCTTACACCGTATTTAAAAAGCATATCGTCAATATTGAGCTCATTAGGTATAGCGACATTCGTACTGGAAACAACTAAACTATCCATGTTGATATTCATCTTATCGATCAGCCAGAAAACTTTTCCTCCATTCATAATAAACTGGTCGATGATGAATTTATCCTTTTCGTCAAAAGCGCTGTTGGGGCCTGCAATTATTAATACTTTAATATCTTTTAATGCATTGAGTTGTCCATTAATTTCAACTGTATCTACTCGGTAAAATTCAGATAGTGCAGCGTTAGCGTCGCTGAGATGATCGGTGGAAATTTCATTTTGACCTTTCAAAAATCCAACGTTGAAGACTCTCTCAACCGTAATTCTCCTCAGCATGCTGCAGATTTCATACTCAAGGTTTTCGATAGAAATATTTAGCATTTCCTCGGGTGAGCTTCCCATTCGACTCTTTAAGATCTGGAAAGGAAATAATTTACTTCTATAGCTTACTATTGCACCAGGGAAAATAATTTTCTGTGATTTGCCTGATTGATCTTTTTGTTCCAGATTGGTTGGTATGAGACCCTTTTCTGCAAGCTGACGGAAAAGTTGCATTCTTGCTTTTTCATCGGGGTTGGCAGCAGGATCAATGAATTCATATTCTAAATTGTCACCGGCATATACTCTGAATTCATCGAGCATTTCTTTAAGGGAATTTTTCAACCGGTTAAATCCGGGAGGAAGATCGCCTTCGAGATATATTTTAAAAGAAACTACATCGTTTAAATTCTTTGAAAGCTGAACAGATGCATTGGAAAGCGTATATCTTTTCTCTTGTGTAAAATCCAGTCGTGTAAAAACGAAACGACTCAGGATATTTACACAAATCAAAATAGCAATTACAAGCAGGATCTGCTGTAAACTTTGTCTTCTGTTTTTTCTCTTCGGCGGGTTGTTTACCATTTTCTTTTTTCCAGTATGAATCGGGAGAGAAAAACAAAGAGGAGAGTTAATGAAACGAAATAAACAAGATCGCGTGTATCAATGACACCGCGACTTAATGAACTATAATGCGAGCTCATTCCAGTATAAGACAATGTGTTGCTGATTGTTGTCTGATTTACAAATGAACTAAGAAAATCAAAACCTGAATAGAAGAAAAAAGAAATTACAATTGCCAGGATGAATGATACAATTTGATTATTGGAAATAACAGAACAAAATAATCCAATAGAGGAGAAGGCGCTGCACAAAAAAATTAAACCAATATACGAACCGGTAATACCGGCAATATCAATGTTTCCAACCGGAAACGAGAGGTAATATATACTGAAAAAATAAGTAAGCGTTGGGAAAAGGGCTAATAACACGAGAACAACTGCAGATGCATATTTTGCAATTATTATTTCTAAATCAGTTAATGGTTTTGTAAGTAGTAATTCTATTGTTCCGGTTTTTTGTTCTTCTGCAAACATCTTCATTGTTACTGCCGGTATCAGGAAAAGAAACAACCATGGAGCAAGAAGAAAGAATGACTCCATCGTTGAATAACCATTTTCCAGGATATTAAAATCAGATCCTGGAAAAACCCACATGATTAAACCAGTGGCACATAAAAAAACAAGGATGACGATATATCCAGTTAATGAACTGAAGAAACTTGAAATTTCTTTTTTGAAGAGTGCGAACAAGAATTAAGCTTTGGTCGACAAAAGTAAATTATTAATTTGAAAATTATGTAATTTGAAAATTAAGGGTAGTGATTCAAAATGAAAATTAGACCAAGCTTTTAAGTCATATCGAATTGAAATTGACTTTTAAAAGCGTAGAAAATCCAAATAATCATCGGCGCTTTAGCCCTAACTATAGCTCCGCCTTTAAACCAAGGCGGAGTTATAGTTAGTGTTGAAGCACACTTAAAATTTTTTAAAATTAAATTCCTGACTGCAAAAAAGAAATAAAAAAAACGCAGGTTGTTAACCTGCGTTTCATCACTAAAAACTATGTTGGCTTATTGTTTTACTACTCTTGAAGTTTTTATCTCACCATTATATTCTACTCTCAATAAATAGATCCCTGCAGGTAAAGACTGAAGGTCAACTTTTTTACTGAATCCATAATCAGCCAAACTGCGGTTGTAATAAACACTGTTACCAATAATATCCGTCATAACTATTGCTACTTCCTTGTTCTTTAGTTTTGGAATGCTAACATACACTTCGTTATGCGCAGGATTTGGATAAATATTTACAACTATTTCTGATGTAGTTGGAGTTCGGGTTGGACTACCTGAACAACTTGAGAAAGTAACGGTAAGCAGATCTGAATTTTCGCAACCTGCAGCATTGGTAACAATTACAGAATAAACACCGGATGCAGAAGGAGAAATCATCTGAGTAGTAGAGTTATCATTCCATAAATAAGAAGCAAATCCTGGTCCTGCATCGATTACATAAGGTAAACCAACACAAGGCATTGTATCCGGACCTAAATTAACAACTGGAGATGCATTTGTAAATCCAATGGTAACATTAGTATATGCTAAACAACCATTATAGTCTTCGACCCTTGCTAAATAAGTTCCTGGACCCAGGTGACTAGTTACGGATGTTGTATCGCCATTTGGCCAATGGTATGCATATGGTGGTTGTCCACCGGTTGCAGCAACAGAAGCAGTACCATCTTCAGTAGTTTCACATGAAGCATCAGTATGTGAAATTATTGATGCAGTAATACCAGCAAGATTTTGAACAATTCCTGAAAGTGATTCAGAACAACCTGTTCCAAGATCTGTTGCAATTACAGAATAGCTGCCAGTAATAAGTCCGGTTAAATAAGAAGTAGTTACATTTCCAATATCAGGAGTCCAGGCATAAGAGAAACTTCCTGTTCCACCAGTATGTGTAACTCTTGCAGTACCATCATTAGCCAAACACGTAGCGCCTGTTAATACAAGATTGAAATTTACAGGTGTATTACTTGTGATGTTGGTAGACTGTGTCGAGGTACATCCATTATCGTCAGTAACTCTAACAGTATAAGTATTCGTTGAAAGATTTGTTGCATTTGCTGTTGTTTGTCCACCAGGTGTCCATAAGTAATGATAAGTTGGTGTACCACCTACAACATTTGCCAGAGCAGATCCTGTTGAACCACCACAACCTGCATTAGTCGGAGTAATGGTAATCGCAATCGCCGGAGGCTCAGCAATAGTAAAATTCTCTGTTCCAATACAACCATCATCATCTACAATAGTCAACACATAATCACCAGCTCCAAGATTAGAAACGGTTTGATTCGTATCTGTTGATGCATCGGGGAATGTCCATAAATAATCGAATGGAGGATTACCGGCAGAAGTTGCCATTGCAGATCCGGTATTATCACCAAAGCAATCTAAACTCTCTGTTGCTGTGAGTTGTATATTCGGATTAGAAATAGTTATGCTATAAGAAAATGTTTGCACACCATTGGAAGGACAGGCATCATCACGAATAGTTACAGTAAATGTATAAGGTTGTGTCCTTGCATCAGCTGGGGTAGGAGTCCAGCAGAAATGTCCTATTGGAGAAGCACCACCACTTGTATCGAACGTAGCGCCGACAATACCATGATTCCATGACATAGCTAAAACCTGATTTGGATCATCATCATGAGCGATAACATCAAAACATAATTGTGCGCCTATGCATGAAGTTGTTGTTATGTCTCCAGAGCCATTTATACCACTAACAGTAGGTAATGTATTTGTACATGGCACAATATAAAGTTGCATGTCGCGCATTACAGAACCAATGAGTTCTCCATTTCGGTATTCTTCAACTAACACAGTTACAACTGCAACTTCTTGTTGCAATGGGTGCATTGTAATATCACCTGATTGCGGATTAATAGATACCTGAGGGTTTGAAAGAAATGGATTGGCTGCAGAATAAGGAGAGAGATAAGGTAAAGGAGTATTATCGTCGGAACGTGGAGCAATGAAAGAATATACTAGCGAATCACCATCCACATCAATTACTCCCTGATTGTAATTATTTGTTTGATCGATACACTCGAAAGCAATTGGAATATTTGTAAATGTTGGCGAGTTGTTTTCAGAGACTGTATTATTTAACCAGGCATCAACATACAATGCATAATTATCAGGTTGATCAATTGTAGTAACGACGTCGTTTCTATTTCCTACAGAAGTACTGAAATTCCAATCCGGACATTGTCCTGGTAAAGAAACAATAGCTTCGTAAACCCATTCCTGAATACCTACTACCGTACCACCACTACAAGTTGATGTAGATGTTGTACAAGTACGTGTAATTTCCTGTCCTGTTCCTGGAACCTGTTGCATATTGACATCCGGAATGTTGTTCGCGCCGCATGAGCTGGAAGAAATACTTAGTGGTTGAGTTGTTGGAGCAGATACAAGTCCATTGCAATCGTAATAGAATGTAAATCTCACCCGATATTGTCCATTTCCCAGAGACTCATAGGTAAGGTCAGCACCGGCCGCGTGGGATGCCCGGGATTCTTTTATGCCGAACGAGCAGAGGATAAGTAACAGCAAACATATTCTACGGAAAATGCTTCCCGGTATAGAAGAGTAAACAGCTTTCATCATTATTTATAATTAATTTGAGGGGTTTCTACTTTAGGGATTAATCTGATAAAAGTAACTTGTAATAATTTTTTTTCTTTATTACTTATGTAAAGATAAGAATTGGAAGGGTAGATTCTGGTAAAACTGTTGTCAAATGTTATTATTTATCAACGGTTCTTTTTAAAGAACTTTTTCCTAAAGCAATATTAACCAAAAAAATGGTTTTTTTCTATTTTTTATTAAAAATATATTCACTCAAAACCATTGAAATCATTGAGGCTCCATGCCTCGGCAGGAGCGGAAAAACATGTTTTTGCATTTTGCCAAAGCAACTTAAAAAATTCTGAATTCCTGTAATTATTTAAATCTGATTCAGAATCCCATTCGGAATACGTGAAGAATATATGGGATTTGTTAACGTCACGAAACAAACGGACTGACCTGCAACCATTGAATCCATTTATTTCGGACTCTGATGCATTGAAAATTTTTACAAAGTCCTGTTTTTTGATGGAATTAATGTGAGTTTAACTACTCTGGTTATCATCGAATTCAATACGTATGGGTTCCATAATTCTTAGGCCTAGTAATTTACTTGCAGATTCTTTATTGAGAGCAATTTCTAAATACCCATCCTGGTTAAATAAGGCAAGCATTTCTCCGACTTCCACATCCTCATATGAGTTGCTGATTTTGGATACATCATAGATAGACTTTCTCAGATGAATGATAAATTTTCTGTCTTTTCGAATTTGATCAAATAAATCTTTCTTGATATTCACTATAGCATTGCCGAATGAGTCGACATACATTACAGTCCCTCGTATTACTTTGCTATCGATAGTTGGTTGTGCAAAATAACTTTCTTCAATTTTTAATTCTGTAGTTCCGAGAGTTTCAAAATTAATTCCCTCAGCAAGTTTTTTCAATGTATCCAAAAGGCAATTGTATGATTCATTCCTGTCAGCATTTCCGCTAAAAGGCAGTCTCACAATTTCTTTACTATCATTTCCCAGGATGAGAGTAAAAATTCCATTGTCCTGACCAATGAGGTATTGGCCCCTTGCACGCACAATTAAAAAAGGACATTCTGAAATGCAGTTTTCATTGCTCGACACACCTATGAAATGGATTGTGCCTTCAGGAAATTTATGATAAAAATTCTGAATGATGAATGCTGCCTGCATGGTATTGAATTTTTCAATCTCATGCGAAACATCTATTAAGTTTAAAGATGGAATAAGTGAAAGCAACTCACCCTTAAAAGCAGCAAGATAATGATCTCGCAATCCCCAGTCTGTTGTGATTGTTAGAATTGGCATAATTGAAAAGAATGCTGTAGGATGTTGATAACTTATAAGTGTGGGAAGGCCAAAAGTAATTAGATTTAATTAGTATTGAAACGAAATAAACATGAAACTAAAATCATATTTTTAAGTATCAGAACAAATATTTTTCGCAAATAGTAAAACTAAAATGATCTGCCTTGAGTGAAGTAATTATTCCTATCGACACCTTTAATCCCGTTGAGTTTTTTGGTGTTAATGATGCCAACTTAGAAGTCATAAGAAGAAATTTTCCAGAATTAAAACTTGTAGCCCGAGGGAATGAGATCAAGGTGATCGGAGATGAAAAAAACATTCATCTGTTTAGCGAAAAGATAAATCGCCTCATTCAGCATTACCAGAAATTCGGAAGTCTGACTCCTGATAACGTCGAACATTTCCTTGCCGACAGAAACGGAATGGAGTCTTCCCCTCAACCACCTGCCGGTGAAGTCCTTGTCTTTGGACAAAACGGTATAATGGTAAGAGCCAGAACTCCTAATCAGAAAAAACTAGTTGAGAGTACTGAAAAAAATGATGTCGTTTTTGCAATCGGTCCTGCAGGTACAGGTAAAACATATACGGCAGTTGCTTTAGCAGTGCGAGCCTTGAAAAATCGGGAGATCAAACGAATAATTCTTACGCGACCCGCCGTTGAAGCAGGTGAGAATCTTGGTTTTCTTCCGGGCGATTTAAAAGAGAAGATAGATCCGTATCTCCGACCATTGTATGATGCTCTGTTTGATATGATTCAGGGTGAGAAGGTAAAGAGTTACATCGAAAGTGGTGTAATTGAAGTCGCTCCACTTGCATTTATGCGCGGACGTACACTCGACAATGCATTTGTCATTTTAGATGAAGCACAAAATGCCACTGAGAATCAATTGAAAATGTTCCTTACCCGAATGGGTCCTTCAGCTAAATTTATTGTTACAGGAGATGTAACCCAAATCGATTTACCAAGGAATCAGCCTTCCGGTCTTGTTCAGGCGATTAAAATTCTCAGTAATATCAAAGGCGTAGATTTCATCTATCTCGATACACAAGATGTTGTTCGACACAGGCTTGTGAAAGAGATTATTGAGGCGTACAATAAATGATTGAATATTTAAAATTGAAACCTGAATATTGAATTTTTGTTCGGTTGAATAAATATTTTTTTCAATTAATCATTTTTATTAGCTTTTTTTAATTGTCTTTCTTGATTGGAAAACCTCCATAATTAATTATTAATTTAGTCACGGTATAAATTCTAATCTGAATATTCATTATTCAATTTTCACTATTCAATTAAATGACTTCTCTTAAAGAAACCAAATACACTTTCCCGGGACAAACAAATTTTTACAAGGGCAAAGTAAGAGACGTATACACTGTCGGTTCTTTATTGATCATGATTGCTACTGATCGGATATCAGCATTTGATGTAGTTTTGCCTAAAGCAATTCCTTTCAAAGGACAAGTCTTAAACCAGATTGCAGGAAGAATGCTCAATGCAACCAAAGACATTGTTCCAAACTGGTTGTTAGAAATTCCTGATCCGAATGTATCCATTGGAATGAAGTGTGATCCATTTAAGGTTGAAATGGTTATTCGTGGATATCTTACCGGTCATGCCTGGCGGGAATTTAGTGCCGGAAGAAAAACTGTATGTGGCGTTAAGTTGACGGAGGGTTTGAAAGAAAATGATCGTTTTCCCAAGCCAATCATTACACCAACAACCAAAGCAGGTGAGGGACATGATTTAGATATTTCCAAAGAAGAAATTATCAATCAAAAAATTGTTAGTCCAGATGACTATTCTCAACTCGAAGAATACACTTTTAAATTATATGAACGCGGAACGGAGTTGGCTAAAAAACAGGGATTGATATTAGTCGATACAAAATATGAATTCGGGAAAGTAGATGGTAAAATTATTCTGATTGATGAAATACATACGCCAGATTCTTCACGATATTTTTATGCAGAAGGTTATGAAGAAAATCAAAGGGCCGGCAAACCTCAACGACAATTATCTAAAGAGTTTGTAAGGCAATGGCTGATTGAAAACGGATTCCAGGGCAAACAAGGACAAGAGGTTCCGGAAATGAAAGAAGAATGGGTGAATCAAATCTCTTCAAGATATATAGAACTTTTCGAAAAATTAACCGGAGAAAAATTTGTTAAAGAAACGACAACGGATATTGAAATAAGGATTGAGAAAAATATTTTAAAAGCGCTTTCTCAGTTGTTGGTTAATGGTTATTAGATATTGGTTATTTGTTATTTGTTACTGGAGTATAAAATTACATCAATCGAAATAGTTACTAACCAGAAACATTCAGGAATTTCCATTTTTTGCTTTTTATTAATAATCAATTACCAATAACATAGAACCAATCACCAATAACAAAAAAAAATTTTATACCTTGAGTGCTAGCTAATTTTTTTCAAATTAATTTTAATTAAATTAATGAAGATGAAAATAATCCTTTCACTACAAAAAGTAATTTTTTGTTTTTCAATTTTAATTTTCTTTTCTACAAATAATGTATTAGCACAAGCCAATAATTATTATTGTTATATAGAAAATATTCGACTGACATCAACATCCACTATTGAGTTTGATGTACGGATAGAATGGACGGGTTCAAACACGCAAAAGTTAACATTATTCCAGGCGGGTATAAATTTCAATTATGCCGGACTTGCCAACGGTGGAACAATTACTGGAGCTTTCAAACCAGGTTCTGCAGATCCATTACTTCCGGGTGCTCAGCATGCTCCGAACTGGAATATAAATCAATCAAGCAAACAAATAAGAATGCTTGCTGCTATTGTTGCGCCTTCAACAAATGCAATATCAATTCCAGGTCCTCCAGGTTTTAGATTAGGTACATTCGTTATTACGAATACAGTTCCATTTTCTTTATCATCATCTCCAAATTTCGCGTGGTCATTTGCAACGGGAACAGCAACCACATCAATAACACAGATTAGTGCATATATTAATGGTGCAACTACTGGAACAAATATTACAATCCCTTCAAATCATTTTATATTTACTAGTCCATGTATATTGGCACCATGTCCAGAGACTAATGCAGGAGGTCCTTACTCGTCTTGTGGAGATGTACATTTAAATGGGAACACAAACACGGGTAATGCAATTTGGACAAGTTCCGGAACAGGTACGTTTGCCCCAAATACTAATACGATGAATGCTATTTATCATCCATCACCTGCTGATTTAGCTATAGGTAATGTAACTCTTACATTAAAAGCAGAAGGTTGGATGCAATTAGGATGTCCGGGTTGTGCTGATGCAATAAGTACTGCAACTGTAACCTTTACTTCTATAAAAGATAATGATATATGTACAACTGATGGTTGTGATCAAGTGTCGGGTTTGCCAACACATTCTGCACCTCAATGCATCACTTTTAATTCAAGCATATTTATCCAGGGATTTTATTCGGGGAATGGGATGATGGATAATAGTGGGGCTGGTGGATTTTTATTTATCACAGGTATTCCAGGTGCTCAACCTAACGATGCGGATACAATTGAGATAAGTGTAATGCAGGCAAATTCTCCATGGAGTGAAGTAGAAAGACAGAAAGTGGTTTTAAAGACTGATGGAAATGTATCAGCAACATTTAGCTCTAATGTAATTGCAGGCAATTCCTATTATGTAAGAATAAAGCATCTTGGTTCAATCGAAACCTGGAGTAGTGTTCCTGTGGTTTTTAATTCTGTAACGAATTATTCATTTTCTTCCAGTGCTTCACAGACATTTCAGAATAATGTTGTTCCCACATTCGACAATTTATATTATGCTATTATACGTGGTGATGTGAATTCCGATTGTGCAATTGATGGTTCTGATTTTTTACAAATGGGTGTAGCAATAAATGATGGAAGTGGAGGCTACACTCCTTTGGATTTTAATGGTGATGGAGCAGTGGATGGTGCTGATTTTTTATTATTGGACATAAATATTCAATTGGGATATGGATGCCCTTAATTAGTAATTAATAATAATTATATTTTATTTTTTCATTAAATAGAACTTTTGTACTAGAAGATTACTGGACTTTTTATTTATCAGTATTTATAATTGAAATAAAATAAATTAATTTATCATCCAATTTGTCTTCTGTTTTAAATAGAATTCAAAAATTAATTTTCAAATACCAAATTTCACTTCGAGTTAAGCTGCAATAAAACTCAACGATTAATAATAGAATTGTAAAACTTTTTTAGGTAAATTATTTTGTGACATTTTTTTAATATTTAATTTAGTAATATTGATATGGTTTTCTAATATTTTTTAAATCTGCATTTCTTATTCTAACTAACTAACTCTAACCTAAAATGAAATTTAAAAAAACTACTCTCCGAGTCATTCTATGTCTCGTATTTTCGATTTTTGTCTGTAAACCCGATGTGTTTTCACAGGCAAATGATTATGTATGTTGCATTAGGAACATTACTCAAACATCACCCACGCAAATTGAATTTGATGTAATTCTTGAATGGAACGGTACTAATTCTGCCAAGCTGACTTTTTTGCAGGCGGGAATAAATTTTAATTATAGTGCTTTAGCTAATGGAGGAACAATTACCGGTGCTTATAAGCCTGGTTCGGCGGATCCTTCAATAACGGCAGCTCAGCAATTTCCAAATTGGAAAGTTGATGCAAGCAGCAAGCAGATTCGTTTGCTTGCAGCAATAGCGACTCCTTCTTCAACTGCAACGATTATTCCTCCTAGTCCTGGATTCAGGGTTGGAACATTTGTAATGACGAATACAGTTCCTTTTTCCTCAGCAACACCAACTTTCTTCTGGTCATTTGCACCAGGATCCGTAACAACAACAACAACTCTTCTTGGAGTCTATCTTAATGGTAGTACTACTGGAACTAGTAGTGTAACAAATCCATCTTCTCATTGTGTGGGTAGCATCACTCCCAATTGTCCAACTGCATATGCTGGTGGGCCATATACTTCATGTGGTGATGTGCAGTTGAATGGTTCTATTACGAATGCTACAACTGGTACCTGGACTTCAACAGGATCAGGAACATTCGATCCAAACAATACAACTTTAAATGCAATTTATCATCCATCAGCAGCAGATATTTCAAATGGTAGTGTATTTTTTTCTTTAACTACTAATGCAGGTGCTTCAGGTTGTACAGCCGCAGTAAGTAATTCCAGTGCAACATTTCCATCTATCGACGATGGATTTGCCTGTACAGTGGATGGTTGTGACCAATCGACAGGGCAAGCAACTCATCAAGCTGTAGATTGTTGCCCGGCAATTGTCACTGAGCCAAATATTTCCTCTTGTGGAAATATACAATTGCATGCGACAATTTATTTTTCTGGCAATCGCACATGGACTTCTTCCGGAACAGGAACATTTCATTCAGTTGCCTTTAATCCAGATCCAGAATATCGCCCTTCGGCTGCAGACTTAAATGACGGAAGTGTTACGCTTACGCTTTCAACAAATAATGGAAATCCTAATTGTAGTACGGTCACAACAAATGTGCTGCTAACATTTACTTCAATCGATGATGGTAATCCTTGTACGATTGACGGTTGTAATACAGGTACTGGTCAGGCCACACATCAACCAGGCAATTGTCCTGATGTTTATAACTACAATGCCTGTGTTAGAAATATTACACAAACCAGTCCGACCTCAATGCAATTCGATGTTTATATGGAATGGACTGGAACTGCTGCTGCAAAACTTGCATTCTTACAGGGAGGAATAAATTTTAATTATGCAGGAATTGCAAATGGAGGAACAATTACAGGAAATTTTGTGGCTGGTTCCGCAGACCCATCTTTACCACCTTCGCAACAGGTACCAAATTGGAATCTTAATGCTTTAAGTAAACAGATAAGACTAATTGCAGCTATTGCAACTCCTCATAATATTGCCGCACCTATACCTACACCTCCTGGATTCAGAGTAGGAACTTTTGTTCTTAATAATACAGTTCCGTTTACTCCATCATCAACACCTAATTTTACATGGTCATTTGTATCAGGATCCTCTTCAACCACGCAGCTTAATGTTAGTGCATATTTGAATGGAGCAACAACAGCAAGTAGCATTACAATTCCAGCCAATCATTGTGTACAAAGTAATCCGGTATTAAATGCATGTTTGAATGCAAATCTTGATGATGGAGATCCTTGTACCGACGATGCTTGCGATCCTCTTACAGGTACGGTCACACATACGTTTAATGGTCCAGTTGTAAGCGTTACTGCCGGAGCAATTGCATGTTATGGTGGCTCAACCTGCGTAACCATTAGTTCCACAGGAGGACTTCCTCCAAATGTAGGTGATGGAGTTATTTGTGATTACCCTGCAGGTTCTTATACTTTTAGTGTGACTGACAGCAGGGGATGTAATGGTACTTCTTCTGTAAATATTCCTGAACCTCCAAAATTAACTTTGGCAGTTTCATCAACACCATCCAGCGGTTCTGATGGTACGGCTACTGTTGTTCCAAGTGGTGGCACATCTCCATATAGTTATAACTGGAGTCCGGGCGGACAATCAAACCCGACAGCTACAGATCTTGCACCAGGAAATTATTGTGTGACCGTAATAGATTTAAATGGTTGCAGTGCGACATATTGTATAACGGTTGCTTCAACTTGTAACTTAAATCCTGCTGGTCCTATTACTGGTCCGACAGGTGTTTGCAAAAAACAAACAGGTGTTGTTTATTGTGTAGCTCCGGTTCCAACAGCTACTTCTTATACATGGATTCTTCCTTCCGGAGTAACAGTTACAGGTGCAAGCAATCTGGCCTGCATTACTCTTAAGTTTACTTCTAAATACAAGGGAGGATTTATTTGTGTGAAAGCAAATACACCTTGCGGGCAAACAGCAAGTTCTTGTCTGAATGTTGTTCTGATCACTAAAAAACCAGCAACGCCTGGAAGTATTTCCGGACCACTTTCATTATGTCCAAATGAAACAGCAACTTATTCAGTGGCGCCCGTTGGCGGTGCATCGAGTTATCAGTGGGGAACAAATGGTAATCTAACGATACTCTCTGGTCAAGGTACTAATTCGGTTACAGTAAAAGCGCTGGCTAATTTTAATAATGGTTCTGTAAAAGTAAAAGCAAGCAATTGTGCTGGAACCAGTGGTAACAGGAATAAGAATGTTTCCAAGACTGCAGGCTGTCGTATGGCTGGTGAATTATCGGGACACACTCAAACAATAAATGAAAATCTAGCAGACTGGATTGCTTATCCAAATCCAACATCAGGAAAAACGATGATATCATTCAATTCAAATAAGGACGACAATTATGTATTTAAAGTAATGGATCTGATTGGAAAAGTTATTTACACTGAGAAGTTGAATGTGATCGCCGGATTTAATTCGATTGAAATAAATCTGAATGAGTACAATGAAGGTTTATATATTGTTTCAGTTCAAACAGAAAAAGAGTTAATCAAAACGATTCGTATTGTAAAGGAGGAATAATCAACACTCATAGTTATATTTGAATCTGCAAAAATCCTTCGGAGTAATTTCTGAAGGATTTTTTGTTATTCGATGTTAGTTATTAGTACTGGTAGCTAGTCTGTAATATCAAATTATTAAAAGAGATTCTTTCTAGAACTTTAGTATTAGATCAATCTATTTTTTTCGTTATTTCTTAGATAATATAAATAACCAATAACAATTAACCCATAACAAATAATCAATAAATTATAATGGAATTGTAAAATTTTCTTTTGTAAATCGTTCAATGACATAATTTTATTGTTTAATTTAGTATCATTGATATGGTTTTCTAATATTTTATAACTCACTATTTTTTTATTCTAACTAACTAATTATAACCAAAAATGAAATTCAAAAAAACTACCCTCCGAGTCATTCTATGTCTCGCATTTTCGTTTTTTGTCTGTAAACCAGATGTGTTTTCACAGGCAAATGCTTATCAGTGTTGTATTAGAAACATACAACAAACATCGCCAACTCAAATTGAATTCGACGTTATACTTGAGTGGACAGGTACAAATGCTGCGAAGTTTCAATTCTTTCAAGCTGGAATAAATTTTAATTACAGCGCATTATCAAACGGCGGAACTATAACTGGAACTTTTAAGACAGGTTCTGCAGACGCAACTTTACCACTTATTCAACAGTCTCCGAATTGGAACATTAATTCAACAAGCAAACAAATTCGGTTGTTGGCTTCCGTTGCATCTCCATCTTCTACTGCCGCAACCGTTCCCCCACCTCCAGGATTTAGATTAGGAACATTTGTAATGACCAATACCGTTCCTTTTTCAGCTACATCGCCAGCCTTTGTCTGGTCTTTTACTACAGGTTCCGCCACGTTAACACAAACCAAGGTTGGCTTTTATATTAATGGAGCTACTACTGGTTCTGATATTACTAATCCAGGTTCACATTGCATTGGAAGTGGTAATAATCCAAATTGTCCGACAGCTAGTGCTGGCGGAAATTATTCCTCTTGTGGTGATATTCATTTAAATGGTTCCATTACCAATGCTACAACTGGTACCTGGACTTCAACTGGATCTGGAACATTTGATCCAAACAATACTACTTTAAATGCTACTTATCATCCATCAGCAACAGATCTTACTAATGGTAGTGTTTTCCTTACTTTAACTACAGATGCAGGAGCCTCCGGATGTACTCCAGCTATCAGTAATGCAAGTGCAACATTTATTTCAACAAATGATGGTGTTTCATGTACTGTTGATGGTTGTGATCAATCTACAGGAAATCCTACACATACTCCATTGAATTGTTGTCCGGAAATTACTGTTGTTGGAAACAGGACAACCTGCGGAGATCTTCGAACGAATGCTGTAGTCAATTTTGCAACCGGAGGAGTATGGACTTCTACAGGCACAGGATTTTTTGCTCCAAACAATACAACTGTAAATGCAATTTATCATTCTTCAGCGGCCGATATTAGTTTAGGTAGTGTAGTTCTTACTCTTACAACTACTGGTGGTGATCCAAGTTGCGCACCTGCTACAGCAAATGTGAATGTGACCTATATTTCTATCGATGATGGTGATCCTTGTACAATTGATGGATGTAATCAACAAAATGGTCAGCCAACTCATTCACCTGGAAATTGCCCTGATATAATAAATTATAATGCTTGTGTGAGAAATGTTACACAAACAAGCCCAACTACTCTTCAATTTGATGTATGGATTGAATGGACAGGCTCATATACTGCAAAGCTTTCATTCTTACAAGGTGGATTAGAATTTGATTATGCAGGAATTGCGAATGGAGGAACGATTACTGGTAATTACGTGGCCGGTTCAGCAGATCCGAGTTTGCCACCTGTGCAACAAGTACCAAACTGGAATTTAAATCCTTTAAGTAAACAAATCAGGTTGCTTGCAGCGATCGCAACTCCATCTTCACTTGCTGCTACAATTCCACCGCCACCGGGGTTCAGGTTAGGAACATTCGTACTTACGAACACAGTTCCGTATACAGCATTGTCTACCCCGAATTTCTCCTGGTCATTTTCAACTGGAACAAGCAGCACAACACAAACAAAGGTGGCAGCATATTTAAATGGAGCCACTACAGGTGTTGAAGTTACAATTGCAGCTAATCATTGTGTTGAAGGCAATCTAGTATTAAATCGTTGCGCAAGTGTTGATGATGGTGATGCTTGCACAACTGATGCTTGCGATCCAGAAACAGGAGTTATTACACATACATTTAATGGCCCTGTTGTAAGTGCTACCGCTGGAGCAATTGCCTGCTATGGAAGTTTAACTTGTGTAACAGTAAGTGCAACCGGTGGACTTCCTCCATATTCTGGTGATGGTGTTAATTGCAGTTATCCTGCAGGTACATATACTGTCGATGTGACTGACAGTAGAGGATGCACAGGTACTTCTTCATTAACGATTACAGAGCCACCTAAATTAACCTTGTCAGTTTCTTCAACACCATCCAGCGGTTCTGATGGTACTGCATCAGTCGTAGCAACGGGTGGTACACAAGGCTACAATTATCTATGGAATCCAGGTGGTCAAACCAACTCGACAGCAACAGGACTAGCACCTGGAACATATTGTGCGATTGTCACAGATGCAAATGGTTGTAGTGCGACATATTGCGTTACTGTTGGTTCAGCATGTGATCTGAGTGCACCTGGTGCAATTACAGGTCCGACTGGTGTTTGCAAAAAACAAAGTGGTGTTGTTTATTGTGTAGCTCCGGTTCCAACAGCTACTTCTTATACATGGGTTCTTCCTGCTGGAGTAACAGTTACAGGTGCAAACAATCTGGCCTGCATTACTCTTAAGTTTACTTCCAAATACAAAGGAGGCTTTATTTGTGTGAAAGCAAATACACCGTGCGGACAAACAGCAGCTTCATGTCAGAATGTTGTTCTTGTCACTAAAAAACCTGCGACGCCTGGACCTATTTCAGGACCACTTTCTTTATGTCCGAATGAAACAGCAACATATTCAGTGGCGCCTGTTGGCGGTGCATCGAGTTATCAGTGGGGAACAAATGGAAATCTAACAATACTATCAGGACAAGGCACCAATTCGGTTACAGTAAAAGCGCTGGCTAATTTTAATGGTGGTTCTGTAAAAGTAAAAGCAAGTAACTGTATCGGTACCAGTGGAAACAGGAGCAAAAATGTTTCTAAGACTGCAGGCTGTCGTATAGCTGGTGAAATGAGCCAAACTACTCAAACGATAAATGAAAATGTCGCAGAATGGATTGCTTATCCGAATCCTACATCAGGAAAGACAATGATTTCATTCACTTCAAATCAGGACGACAAGTATGTATTTAAAGTAATGGATCTGATTGGAAAAGTTATTTACACTGAGCAATTGAATGTACGCTCTGGATTTAATTCCATAGAGTTAAATCTTAATGAGTATAACGAAGGTTTATATATCGTTTCTGTTCAAACAGAAAAAGAGTTAATTAAAACAATTCGTATTATTAAAGAAGAATAATTTGTATACTTGAATTCAATTTCAAATTTGAATTTAAAAAAATAATCATCCAAAAATCCTTCAGTTTAACTTCTGAAGGATTTTTGGTTTATATAAACTCATGAAAACAAAACAACTTCTGATTGTAACATTGGTAATGTTATTTTCTATCTCAGCATTTGCACAATCAAAGGATTATAAATGCTGCATACAAAACATTATTTTCCCTGACCCAAATACAATTGAATTCGATGTGTTTCTGGAATGGAATGGTATGGATTCACCAAAATTTACTTTGTTACAGGCGGGAATAGATTTTAATTATGATGAGATTTCAGCTGGAGGAAAAATTACAGGTTCATTTAAACCCGGTTCAGCCGATAAAAGTCTTCCTAAAAATCAGCAATCTCCTCAATGGAAGTTCAATGAAATCAGCAAACAAATCCGATTGCTGGCTGCAATTGTTCAAGACTCATCTGCAATAACAATTCCTCCTTCGCCGGGCATCAAGCTGGGAACCTTTGTATTGAAAAATACCGTTCCATTTAAGGATGCTTCAAAAATAAATTTAGAATGGTCTTTTAAAATAGGTTCGGCGACAAAGACAAAAACAATGCTTTCTGTTTATCAGCCTGGAATAGGAGTTCCGAAAGATATTACTGTACCAGGAAATCATTGCATACGCAAGTAAACCACTTCGTTCGTTGATTTGTGTTTTCCTTTTTTTAATAAGCGTTTGGAGTTTTGTTTGAGCTTTGATTTGTTTTTTCGATTTTTAATAAAGCGTTTGGAGTTTTGAGTTTTGCTGATCTTTGATCAAATAATTTTCATTTGAAAAAAAATCATCAAATCATCAAATTATCAAATCATCTCATTCTCCCAACAATTTCCTGGTAATCATTTCGAGTGTGTAGAGTAGATAAATCTTTTTCACTTTCAACCTTATTCTTATCATTTAACCCAAGCTTAAAGGACTCATTCAGGTAGAAAATTGCCGAATCATTCATATTGTTTTTTGCATAAAGGCAGGCCATCAAATAAGGTTGTTCGGAATTTTCAGGATCGGAAAGTTTATAAATCTGCAAAGCTTTAAATGCAAAAGAATTGTTATTTGCAGCAAGTGCCTTTGTGGAATAAGTCCAGGAGGCTAAGGATATATAACCAAGGATTCGTCGGTTGCTTTCATTCCTAACATCAACATTTAGCCTTCTAACCTGATCGCTCCACCATACAATATCTTTTTCTTCAAATGATTTAATATATAACTTTTTCATCTCGTCTTCCTTCTTCATGGTCTCACTGAATTTTGAAAATGCATTTTTGAATTCTGCCGATTTATTCAAAGCAGATAATTTATTTTTTGATTCATCGGTAGAAGAGAGATTGGTTAACATTTCAATTTCTTCCTGCAATAATTCTGATTTAACCAATACGTTTTTTTCCTGTTCAATTTTCTTATGCATCATGCTTTTGAATTCCAAAATAATTGAATCATTTTTTGATGATGATTTATTTTTCATGGAAGTAAAAATATTCCAATAGAAAGCATGAATAAATGCAGAACTATCTGGCCATTCATGTTTACCTTTCCATTCGACAAGTGCATGATCGATACCAACTACACTTAGTGAGTAATTGAAATTTCTGACTTCGGTATAGTTCATATCGTATTGTCCTGCAATTCCCATCGCAGGTGTATTGATCTTAAGGCTTGCTGCAGGGAGAGAAGCTCCGCAATAGATTACACTGTTTAATCCACCCACAGAATTACTTGTCAATAAAGCAACCTTTGCACCCCCGGAAAAACCTGCAACTGTAATTTGCCCCGGTAGCCCTGGCAAAACATATTGAGCCTCATTAATCAAATCAATGACAACCTGAATGCTTTGATCTATTTCCATTCCGTTTTTTGTACTATGGGAACCCACCAGAATAAACTTAAACTTTTCTGCAAGGTTCTTATATTTTTCTAGAGGCAGTTTTCCATCTGCATGAGGGTCTAATAAGATAATGACGGGAAATTTTTTATTTTCTTCATGGCCTGAAGGAATATAACAGGAATAAGTGGAATTATTTTTCGTAAGGCGTTCAAAGACAACACCACTATTTATTACCGGAGCAGTAACAGCAATTGTGTCTGTATTAATGTTTTCATTGTTGTTTTTCTTTTGTACACACGATGAAAAAATTATTGAAACGAGAATTATTATGATTGATAAATAATTTTTCAATTCTAATTTATTTAATGCGATCTTCGCCATTGTGATGCGCAATTTAATACTTTGAAATTAAAGTCAAAGGTCAAAAATTCTTTTCCAAATCATGTACGAAGAAATTTTCATAAACCGGGTTAAGACTCTCATTGAGAATTATTCGTTCAATGAACCATTTGCAAATTATCTGAAGGCACATTTCAGAAGGCATCCGGAAATGGGAGCGAGGGACAGGCGTGATACAAGAGAGTGGACATTTAATTATTTCCGCTTAGGTAAAGCCCTACCAGAAATTTCTTTTGAAAAAAAGTTAGCAGTCGCAGGTTATTTATGTAGTAAAACAATAAACACGATTAATGGATATTTGATAAAAACATATTCCGATCTGGACATTAACAAAATCGAAAATTCGGTTGAGGAAAAATTAAAACATGTAACAGATACATATTCAACTTTTAATATTGATGATGTTTTTCAAATGCAGAGTCAGCTTTCTCCTTCGCTCGATAAAAAAAAATGGTGTTTAGCTTTAATAAATAAACCCAGGGTTTGGATTCGAATTAGGAAAAAATTTAAAGAAAATGTTTTGAAAGAATTAAATGATTTAGAGATTCCATTTAAGGATGATGTTGATCCATTGACTATTTCTTTTAATCCTTCCGTTAGCTTGGAGAAGACAATTTCATTTCAAAAAGGATATTTTGAAATACAGGATAAGTCTTCACAGCAAACTAAAAATTATTTCAATCCTCATCCAGGAGAAAAGTGGTGGGATGCATGTGCAGGTTCTGGGGGAAAAAGCCTTTTGTTAATAGAGCAGAGTAATGATGTGAAGATTTTTGCAACAGACACACGCGCGAAAATTCTTGAAAATTATTCTGCCAGGCTTTTAAAAACAGGATTTAAAAATTTTAAGACAGAAGTGACAGATTTTTCAAATCCATCTATGAGATTTATAGAGCAAAAATTCAATGGTATAATTGCAGATGTTCCATGTTCCGGATCAGGAACGTGGTCGAGGTCACCTGAATGGTTGCAAAAAAATATTTCAAACAATATCGATGAATACTTTGTTCCATTGCAGAGGAAAATAATCGCATCAGTTTTACCATCCTTGTTACCCGGATTTCCATTAATTTATATAACATGTTCAGTATTTAAAAAAGAAAATGAAGAAAATATTCAATTTTTTATTGATCAATTGGGTCTGAAACTTGAAAAAAGTACATATCTTGATGGTTCAGGGGACCAGGCAGATACTCTTTTCGTTGCAAGATTTTTAAAAGATCGTTGAAACCCCGCATTAGTAAAGGGTTTCGCTGGTAAAAATGATTCGATAATAGAAACCCAACCAATGGTTTTTAGTATAAATAATGATTATTAAAAACTCAAATTGTGCGCTGTCTGAAAAACAGGTATTTAGGATTAACTTTTTTGTTGATACTTCTTTTGTCCGGAAGAATTCTGGCTGAGAAAGAAGTTTCGAATGAAAGTGATTTGAAGAAAAGAGCCGATAAATATTTTTCGGATGATAACTTTGAATCAGCCTTACCGGATTATTCCAGGCTGCTAAGTTTATATCCAGGCCAGACTTTTTATAATTACCGTTACGGTGTCTGTGTTTTAATGGCTGGAAAAGAAAAATCCAATGCTGCTACATATTTAGAAAATGCTTCGAAGGATGCAAGGGCAGAAGAGGAAGTCTGGTATTATCTTGGAAAAAGTTACATAAACAATAATGATTTTTCAAGAGCGAAGGATGCTTTCATGCAGTTTAAAAAAATTGCAAATACAACAAAGCAAAAAAAATATGAAATAGATGCATGCATACAAAACTGTGAAAATGGTCTTGTATTGATTAAGCAAAGAAAAACAATTGTCATCCAAAAGAGCGATGAAGTTAGCAGGAGCAATTTCTATTCGAATTATTTCTTCGATAATTCACCGGGAAGAGTTGTTGCTGCTTCAGATCAATTTCTCACCCAAACGGATAAATTAAAACTGAATGAACCTGTGATGTATATCGGAAACGATAAAAAGCGGGTATTTTTTGCCAGCTATGGAAATACAGAAGATCATGGCAAAGACATTTTTTTAATTAAAAAAACTCCCGATAATCTCTGGTCCGACCCCGAAAATATCGGTTCTGTAATTAACTCCTCAGCCGATGAGGATTTTGCATTTTTAGATCGTGATGGTCGTACGCTATATTTTTCCAGTAAAGGTCATAATAGTATTGGCGGATATGATATTTTTAAATCTGTTTACAATTACAATACAAGAGAATGGTCAAAACCTGAAAATCTGGGAATACCAATCAATACGCCGGGAGATGATTTGCTTTTTGTAATGGATGAAGGTGGAAAGACGGCAACTTACTCTACTAATATAGAAACAACTTCAAAAAATATTAGCGTTAGGAAAATCGAAGTTCCAAAGGGGATGAGCGACCTGCTTACAATTTCCGGCGTTTATATTCCCCAGGATCAGAAGATGAGACGTGATGCGCGGATCTCGATATTAAATAGTTCTGGTGATGGTATAATCACTTCTGTGCATACGGATCCGGTTACCGGAAAATATGAAGTAGCACTTACTCCCGGTCAAAATTATATGATCGTTGTTGAAGGTGGAGGTTATCTTCCACATGCAGAAATGTTTGATTTCCCGGAGGGCCTTCCTGATTCTGGTTTGAAGCAGGTGGTAAAAATTAATAAGGACGATCAGAAAGAAGAACTAACACTTGTAAATTATTTTTCTAAGAACGGATCATCAGAACCATCACGTGTGATCTCACGGTCCTATGCAACAAACATAGATGAGTCTGCAATGATGGGAGTGAAAATTGGTGATCAGATAGTTTATGTTACTCCTCCGGAAAAACAGGATCAAGTTGATGAACAGTCGACAGGAAATTCTGAAACTGATAAAAGTAGTAATGGAGTCTCTTCCATCGATAATGGAAATACTGAAGTTAAAGATTCGACAGGACTTCCATCTATCACATTAAAAAGGAAAGATGAATACGATCCGACGCTTCAGAGAGGCCTCACTCCGGATGAAATAAAACAAAAAGAAGAAGAAGAAGCCAGGAAAAAAGATATTGAAGAGGATGAATTAACTCCGACAAAAGCGATTAACGAAAATGTCAGTAACGAAGAGCTTGCAAAAATTGCTTACGACGAGGCTAGAGATATTCAAATAGAAGCCGATAGTCTGACAAACGAAGTCGTTACCCTGCGTGAGCAAGCAGCAGAGAAAGAAAATTATTCAGTTATTTTTAAAAATAGAGCCGATGCTGTTGGTGTCGATCCCGATAGTATTGCAATTCTAAAAGCTCAATCTCAATCTTCTCATTCAGAGGCTGAAGATCTTTTAAAGCAGGCCGATGTTTTGGCAATTGATGCTGATGCCAAAGATGCTGAAGCCAAGACTGCAATGGATGAAGCCAATGAGATATTTAATAATGGTTCTTCTGCGACAGCAACTACTTCTTCTAAAACTAAAAAATCTTCAGAAGAAAATAAATCGGAGACAAAGCAAGCTGCGGAGACGATTCCTTCTACGACCAACAATATAACACCGGTTGAAAATACGATTGCGAAGGATAATTTATCAAACTCTACGGTTCTGGAGAAAGATAGTACGACTAATTCTGAAAATAATCAGAAAACAGGTTCAGTTGGAAATGATGTGCAGCCTACTCATTCATTGGATGAGGAGATGACCTTAACAGAACATAAAAATACATCTTCTGAAAAATTAAATGCAACTAATGATATTAAGAATGATAATTCACCTAAAACTGAATTAAAGTATGATGAGAATGAAGTTGTAAATGTCATTATCAAAGGAAAAGCAATTCCGGGTTTAAATGATGAGAATGGAAGTAAGAGTGCAAACGAGTTGAAAGGAACTGAAGAAAAATCTGAGACGGTAACGAATACTGAAAATGTTTCTGAAGTTTCTCCATCAAATGATAGTTCGAATGTCGTTGTCGAAACCAATAAAGATCATGCGATTATTACTGAATCTAAAATAGATTCTTCGATTGCAACAAATGATAATCCGACACCGGCTGCGACAGAGAAGAAGGATGAACAATCTGGTAATAATGAAATTTCAAAAGGCACTGAAAAAAATGATTCAATAGCAGTTTCAGAAAATGTCGAAAGTACTACAGCTATTCAGTCAAATGTTGAGAGCGAAAAACCAGCGGAGACAACTAGTGATATAAATCAGTCACCGGAAAATGTAAATCCTGAGATTAGTACTTCAAGTGAACAGGTTAAACCGGTAGAAGAAAAAATTGATAATCAAAACGTCGAGCCTGCGGTTACTGAACAGGTAACAAATGCAAATGATTCAAATGCAATAAAACCATCGGAACTATTGGAAGAAAAACCAACCGGCGAGACTTTAGCGAATTCAAATACTGTAATTACAAAAAACGATTCAGGTGAATCACCGAAAATTGATAATCCATCGATCATTCAACTGAGTGATGATCCGAAAAATCAGGCTATGCCTGTTAAGCCTGAAGCGGTTCAGCTTTATAGAGAATATCAAACGTTATTAAAACACTCGAATGATTTAACCAAGCAATCACTCGGCATGCAGGAAGAAGTAAGCAGACTTGCGAGCACTCCAAAACGAGATAGTCTCATCAGGGCTTCGAATGAATTGACGATGACATCCATTCGTGAATGGCAGGAGGGTTTGAAAAAAATCCAGGATGCAAGGAAGATTGATCCGGGAGTGGAGTATAAGATGAATGTGAACGATTATGCTGCTAATCGCGCGCGTAATAATGAGGCAGAAGGAATTACTGCTAAAGAAAAACAAACGGGTTCGGATTCTACATTGGAGGCGAATGCAATTACAAACAAGCCATCAGATGTAAAACCATCAGATCCAAGTGCGAATACATCTGTTAATCTTTCAGACGAATCAGAAGCAAACATTGATAAATCTCATCCGGATTATCCTAAGTACGTAAGCCTGAAAAGTGATATACAAAAAGGACAGGTCGAGACGATTGATGTATTTGCCGAAGCCATTAAGTTAAGCAAGCTTGCGTCTGAAGAAAGAGATTTGGAAGTTTCGTTAATGGACCAGGCGAGAATGGAATCGGATAGCGTGAAAAAAGCAGATTTGATCAGGCAGTCGTTCGAACATAAAGCGCAGGCAGAAAAATATGAATCAGAATCAAAAGAAAAGTTTGCCGAAGCACAGAAACATACGAACGATGTAAAAGGATTGAAGGCTCAGTTAGCAATTCTTAGGGAAAAAATATCCAAGTCCGGACAAGACAACATGACAGCCTCTGCGACTTCTAATCCGGTAGATCAAATTATTTCTGGAACTAAAAAAACAAATACGAATAAATCCAAAATTAAAAATGATTCAGGTCCGATTGTAAACTTGACAGGAAGAGAAAATGAATTGAGCCTGAATGAAAGTGAAATTAACAAAGTGAATGTTGGAAAGAGTGAAATGGATAACTTCATTCGTACTGTTTTTAATAAGGATCCTTCCTTTTCATATTCGGAAAAAAATCCGATACCAATGGATCCTCAATTACCGGAAGGTCTCGTGTTTAAAGTACAGATAGGTGCATTCCGTAGTCCGTTGCCATCCGATAAATTCAAGGGAATTCAACCGTTGACAGGAGAAACTACAAGGCCAGGATGGATTCGTTATTGTGCAGGATTGTTTAGGGGATTTGAGCCGGCAAATGTTGTGAAGAAAGATATTCAGAAGATGGGTTACAGGGATGCATTTGTAGTTGCTTATTATAATGGAAAGCGAATTGAACTCAATGATGCATATAATAAGATTCGTGAAAGCCAGAACCTGACAGCCTATAAAGATGAATCAGCCAAAGAAATTGCAATTCTGAAAAAATTAAATGTTCATGACGATAAAAGCATTTCTGCAGAAGATGATTATGATGTAAGAGAATTTTATGGTAAACCTGCATTGTCTGATGACAATGTAGCGAGTGGTGTGAAAGAATATACTGTTCAGGTTGGTGTGTTTAATACTTCGGATGTTCCGGGACAAATTTCTACCATGAGTCCATTGCAATATTTAATGACAAAATCTGAAAAGTATAAGTTTACGTTTGGAAGATTTAAAAATTATAATCAGGCAGTTTCGGCAAAAAAATATGCGGTTAATGCAGGAATAAAGGATGCATTTATTGTTACATACAGGAAAGGAACATCTGTTAATCAGGCCGAACCTGAAAGTGATATTTCATCTCTTTCAAATTCGATTAGCGAATCAGTTAAATCGAATCCTGTTCACGCAAATAATGCCAGCACAGTAGATCCAAATTCAGAGATAGAAGAAGTTGTAACATCTAATGGGCAGGTATATTATAAAGTGCAAATTGGTGCTTATCGTACCAATATTCCATACAATCTTGTTGAGTCGTATGTGAGTATTATGGATAAAGGAATTACACACAAGACCGATGACAGGGGCTTACATATTTTTTATGCTGGTAATTGCAAGAGCTTCAAAGAAGCTACAGTATTACTTCAGGAGGTTCTTTCAAAAGGGGTTAAAGATGCATTTGTTGTGGCATTAAAAGATGGCAAAAGAATCCCATTAACCGATGAAATGAAAAAGTAAGCGGAGTTAAAGAAATTTTTTTATATTTTTACATCCGGAAAATGACTATCGCTATGGATGTATATAAGAATTCACTCAGCCCCGAACTTGATGAGGTTATTATCGATGAGAAAAAAGAAGCCCGCGTTCGTGAACTCGTCTTATATAATGACGACGTTAATACGTTTGAACATGTTATCGAAGCATTGATAGAAGTATGCGAACACGACCTGGTACAAGCCGAACAATGTACCTACATTGTTCATTACAATGGCAAATGTTCCGTTAAAAACGGTTCTTATTTGAAATTGAAGCCGATGAAAGAAGGTTTAACCGATCGGGGACTTTCGGCTGTTATTAAGTAAAAATTTTTGATTTCATTTGCATGGCCCATTTTTTGGGTTGTTTTTTTTATTCCTAAATTTTAAAAAAATGAAATCAATCTTAGTAAAATCACTTTGCATAATTATTTTCTTAACAGCCTGTTCAAAAGTTCCGATAACTAATCGGAAACAAATGAACCTGTTGCCTGAAAGTGAAATGGTATCCATGAGCCTGACAGAGTACCAGGCGTTTCTAAAAGAAAATCCTCCGGTGACAGGCACACCCGATGCGCAGATGGTTAAAAATATCGGCGCAAAAATTCAGAGTGCAGTTTCCCAATACATGAGTCAGAATAAAATGAGTGACCGGATTAAAGGCTACAAATGGGAATTCAACCTTGTGAATTCAAATGAAGTGAATGCTTGGTGCATGCCGGGTGGAAAAGTAGTTGTGTATAGCGGACTTCTGCCAGTTACACAGGATGAGACAGGGCTTGCAATCGTAATGGGTCACGAGATTGGACATGCCGTGGCACGACATGGAAATGAGAGAATGAGCCAGGGATTGTTGGCGCAATTTGGAGGGGTAGCATTGGATGTTGCCTTGTCTCAAAAGAGTGCAGAGACAAGAAATATTTTTCTTACATCGTATGGTGTGGGTTCTCAACTGGGAATATTAAAGTACTCACGCATGCAGGAAACAGAAGCAGATAAACTAGGATTGATCTTCGCTGCAATGGCAGGTTACGATCCGAGAAAAGCAATTCCATTCTGGCAACGGATGGCAGCAAAAAGTGGAGGAGGAAAGCCGCCGGAATTGATGAGTACACATCCAAGCGATGAACGGCGGGTAAAAGATATTCAGGCATATATGCCGACGGCGATGAAGTACTATAAAGGAAAGTTATAACTAGTCAATTCGCCAATTAGCCGATTAGCCAATTCGTAGGATGTTAAGTCGTTCAAAACGAATTGGCTAATTTGCTAATTGGCGAATCGGCTAATTAATTTATCTTTGCATCCTCAAAAATGGACCCGTAGCTTAATTGGATAGAGCATCTGACTACGGATCAGAAGGTTGGGGGTTCGACTCCCTCCGGGTTCACTTTAAGTCTCAAATTAAAATAATTTGGGACTTTTTTATTAAAGGTAGAGAATAGAGTAGAGGAAAAGGGCAAAAAATTCTATTTGATTATAATTATTCTATTTTTTTTGACTTTTTACCTATGAAAATCGTGTTTATCATCACTACTTTTTATCCATTCATTTAACTCTTTTTCACCCTTACCTATGAAATAGGATTAAGTACTTTTACTGTATGGCAAACGAATTATATAGTGCTTGTTATCAAATGCAGCACGTCCTCATATGCAAATCAACAAATGATCCATACATAGGAAATATCAATGTAGATTATTTATACAATCGTGAAAAACTTATTGCGAATGCATCATTGAAAAAAATATTACCAGATTGGTTAATTCTTAATCGTGATGCAAATCAATTTTGGAGATTTATTCAAAAAAAATTTCCCACGTACGGAGAACGTAGGGATTTTATTTATGAGGCATTTGAACCATTGTTTAATTTTATCGATGGCAATATATCAGCACCAGTTGAATTGACAACAAATGAAAAGATCATGTGTTTTGGTGTTGCTTACATTACTGAAGAATGGAATAAAATGTTGGAAAGAAAAAGCAACGATCCAATGGGAGCAATTACCTCATCGCGTTCTTTAATTGAAGCTATATGCAAATATATTTTAGATGAATTAAAAGTGGATTATGATCCAAAATCTGATCTGCCACTATTATATAAACAATGTGCTAAGAGTTTAAACCTTTCACCAGATCAACATGCAGAAGATATTTTTAAAAAAATATTAAGTGGCTGTTATTCTGTGGTTGATGGAATTGGTGCATTACGCAATGCTTATGGTGATGCACATGGTAAAAATCCAACTGCTAAAAAACCGGATCAACGACATGCTGATCTTGCAATCAATCTTGCAAGTACAATGGCAATGTTTTTATTGGAAACTTATGAAAAAAGAAAAGTTGATATACCTCCAATCATGCAAAATATATAAATCCTGAAACATAATAAATTATTGATGTATGGATATTAAAACATTTAAGCCAATAAGACAAAATGCATTTCGATATTGGAAACAAGAAACCAAGAGAATAAGAATGAAAAGAGATTCCGATAAAGAAAAGCGGAGGGATATAAACGATGATTATAGAAATGCATTTGAATGTCGATGGCAATTCAACCATGTATCTCATTTGGTAAATGGTGGACAAGAAATGCATAATAGTATTTTTTGTTCAATGGGTGATTGGGGTATGCATATAAGTGATTTACTTATTGATGATCGATTCGATAAATTTAAATTTCTTGATGAGTGTGAATCATCACCACTCTTTAGACATTATACTCGGATTCTTTTATGTGTGTCAGAAATATTAACTGACTTACAAAACTTACTTGAAATATTGGGTGTGAATAATCCTCGTGCTAAACTATCAACAACTGGTACAGAAGTGCAAACACTTATCACATATATTAATAATACATGCAAGCATAAATTGGGTGATGGATTAAAACCAAATAAACTACATATTGATAATAATCATGCACCATATGAATTTGCAGATGCTGGAGTTAAGCTTGGTAATCCTAAAGTAATTCCGGTGCCCTCCCTTCATTCAATCATAGATACATTGATTGTGGCCTATAAATTCGTGGATAAACATTTAGAAGATAATTATGTGAAAAATTATGTGGATTTATTAAAAAAATATGAAACAAAAATGGATAGTAAAGTTTTTCCCGGTCCACTTGTTAATGATTTCCACTAATTAAATTGTAATTATGATAGATAAAATTTAAGATTTAATTTTTGGATATAATCTCCATCGATTTCTTGGGCATTTTTTTTCTAATATCTCATTTTTATTATTGTAATAATATTCTTCTAAACATTATATGGTTGATATATGATAAATTTCTTTCATATCTCTCATGGCTCTCACGTTTTAAGAAATTTTTATGAGACCTTTTTTTGTTCACACATACTAACTCACCCGGCCTACGCTTATTTTGATTGTTGAAAAGTGGGTATGCCACACCCAATAATAAAAATCAATTTTTGAACTTTCACCTCAATTGAGATTATTCAATTACACTTCGATCACCAAAGAATATTTTTGCACATGGACTAAAAATACTTTCATAAACTGTATCAATAATACGTACACCAATCATTAAACTTTCTTGGATTTCATGATCATCTGGAAATGAAAACTTCTGACCTAGTACTGAAATAATTTGTGAATCATCAACATATAAAATGCCTTTATACGCATCAAAAATAGATTTCAATAAATTATCAATATCAATTTGCGATTCTCTTTTTTTATCTGTACTAACTAGAACATTTAACTCAAGTTTATTTTTCAAAGGCCATTCTGGTGAAGGTTCATTTTTTAAATTGGTTTGAATAAATTCACTGAAATTTTTGGTTGAATTAGTATCTGGTTTTGATGTGAAAATATTACCATGCTTGTAAACAATTTCTTCATAACCTTCCAATGGAGTGTACCATTCTTGTTTTGTTGGAACTCTTAAATTTTGATATACAAATGCATATTGATATACAGGATTTAATTTTATAGTTAAGCTTATTTTTGTCATGAGGTAAAGATAGCTTTTTTAAATTTTTTCTATACTATAGTTGTATATTTGTGACATATGAAAAGATTAAGCACTGATGAGTTATTTCATTATACCAAGTTTGAAAATTTGCTTGGTATAATCAACCATGGTTTTCAACCTAGATATTCAGTAGAACATACTTGGTTAAGTTTTAAATTTCCAAATGCACCATCTGCTGTTGAGTTTATTCCAATGGTTTCTTTTTGTGATATTCCACTTTCAATGGTTGATGATCACATTGGAAAATATGGAAAGTGTGCAATTGGTATGAATAGAGAATGGGGTGGTGATTTTGGAGTTAACCCCGTAATTTATATTCAAGAAGGTTCAATTGTTGGAACTGCAATATCAGCACTTGGAAATTGTTTCAGAGATTATAATTCAAAGGAAATTGCTGATATAAAAATTGTGGAGCGTTTTTCAACGATCATGCAAGCTACAATGGATTTATCTTATTTTGTAAAACAATATGAATTACACCAAGATTATAAATTTTTTATTAATGATTCTGACTTTACAATAAAGAAATGTCGCTACTATGATGAAAGGGAATGGAGATTTGTTCCACAAAATAAAATTCCAGACCATTGGATCATCAATAATAAAACCTTTATTGATACAAAACTATTAAGTGAGGCAAATAAAAAAATGGAAAAGTTCACACTCGATTTTACACTTGATGATATAAAATATATTGTGCATGAAACCAGAGAACAAAAAGAGGAGATCATTCAGACGCTTATGAAAAAATATAATGTAAATGAGAATGTAATTTTCAGAATAGTAGAATTCAGATTAGTTAGTGAGCTTGATTAAATTATAAAATTATTATGGATAGTCTTATTTTATGGATTGGTATTATTGCCATTGGTGTTCAGTATGTTTTAGAACATTTTATAGAGGGCAAAAATAAAAAAAGAATTGTAGGTATCATCATTGCACTTATTGCCATTGCAAGTATTGTCGTAAGTAAAATTAATACAAACAAAGAAAAGGTAGAATCTGAAAAAGAAAAAAATGTATTGAGTGATAAACTTACTAGAGCACTTGCAAGAGGTGATGTAAGCGATGAACGTGCAAAGGAGGATAGGTTAGAGGCAAAGGATGAAAGAAAGGAATTAAATAATAAGCTAGATTCTGTTAGTAAGAAACTTGCACCATTTATTTTGATTGCTCAAGAAAAATATCCCGGTGTAGAAATGACTCATGCTTTAAATATGCTTTCCAAAATTCTGGATAAACAACAAAGCACAATTGATCAGCACGATAAAAGCATTGATGTATTAAAAAATTATTCTCAATGGGCACGATTAGGAATGGATGGTAAAACTGGTGAAGAGATCACAGTAAGTGCACAATTAATAGCAATGGAACAAGATAACCCACTAGTGACATTAATGAAAGATGTTTTTTATCCAGACAGTATATGGTTAAAGCAAAGATTTGATGCACCAATGATTGTGGCATGTGAAAAAGTAATAAAGCAATACCCAAAATTTGCATTTAGTTATTATGCTCTTGCTTTGTATTTTGCTCAAAAGAATAAATCAGTATGGAAAGATTATGCTAACAAAGCAATCGATATACTTAATAAAACAATATTGATTGATGGGCATCATGATCACCATGATTTTGCATTAAAACAGTTGAATGAACTATTAAGTAAATAGATTTTCTTAATTACAATGAATTTGATTCACCTTTTCACCGTTGCGACGGATACCCGCTTCAATGGGTTTTCTGATAAGTTTAGTTAAAAAACAACTCCGCTTTAAATTTGATGAATTGGTTTATCAATATAAAAAAGTAATAAATATTTCAAAGGAGCTATTAATTGCCTTTTAATTTATTAAGTTTGTAAGAGTCAATAGTACATGCGAGTTCACCTTATTAAAAATATTTTATAAATGAGTCAGGCATTCGTAAAAGACGAAGATGCACAATGGCTGCATGATGTTCCTCCAACATTAAATGCTCTAATAAATTATCTCACCAGGGAAAATAATAATATCAAGGTTTTTGATAAAGAGAGTTATTTCAAAGATGGAGTTGAAATCTTTGTGATGAGCAATGGTTTGAGTTATTCAATTGGTGAAGATGGTAAATGGCAGATGCTGGATTAGAATTGTGAGTCGAAATTATCTACTATCTTTTTAGCACCATCCTCAACCAAAATATTTTTTTTACTTTTTAAAAATAAAACCAAACAAATACTAATATTAATAAACGACATCAGGGATGATGTAAGTATTTTATTTATCAAATCACCTCTTGTACAACTTTATCACCGATTCACTATTTTTGCTTTTCATTAAAACAATATACACTCCAGGAGAAAGTAGTTCACGTACATTAAAAGTATGTCGATTATTTCCGGCAGCGGCAATTAATTTTTCTTCTTTGATCATTTGTCCCGAAGAGTTTATCAATTGAAAAAGAACTTCTGAAGAAGCTTTTACACTATATGAAATTACAAAACTTGTTTCAAAAGGATTTGGCATAACTGTAATAATTCCTTCTATTGATTCAACATCTTCGGATTTAGAATTTACCGAAACAATTTCAGAATATGTAAAGCTGTCATCAAAGTCAGTCTGCTTCAAGCGGTAGTATGACCATCCCTGCAATGGATTAAGGTCACTTTCCGAATAATTATTTATTGTCGTACTGTTTCCTGCGCCAAGAATATTTTTTAAGACTTCAAAGTTTCTCCCATCCGACGAACGTTCGATCGTAAAATAATTGTTGTTTATCTCTGATGCTGTCGACCAAGTGAGTTCAACTACGGCATCTGAATACCTTGCATCAAAAGAGATTAGTTCAATTGGTAATCCTCCGATGCCGGAATGTTTCCCAATTCCAAAATGCGAGAAGGATGATAAACCGGAGCGGACAGCAGTAACAATTCCACTATTTTCACTTTGTGTTGAATTGCTGTGTGTGCCAACCGATTGCCAGGAGGATGTTGCATTGTTTCTTTTTAATACTGCGTAGCAGGCGGGATTGTATGCAGTGTTTGTATATCCTTTCTCTTTTAATGTAACGCTGTATGTTCCTGAAGACATTGCAGCATTTGGTGACAATGTCCAGTAACCATAGTTGAGCATCGAATCAACCGGTGTTCCAAGTATTGTTAGAGACGAAAGGGGATAGGAAGGATTGACAGGATTTGAATTTACGAATGTGCCAAGGATATTTGTAAATCCTGCTGACGATGTCAGATCAAGGTTTGCAAACTCATAGTAAGCTGCAGTTCCCAATGGAAAATCATACGAGCCTGTTGAATTTACATACCGCCGAAGATTTCCTCTAACATAATTCGTCGCCGAATGTCCTGTTATAGAAGTTGTCGCAGCATTAATTACGATCGCCTCATTGGAACCAGTGATTAATTGTCCGGAGGTTAAATATAAAATATTATTTATTGAAACAGTATTTGTCAATGTAGCATAAGTGCTATTATTGATTGTCAAATTATGTATTGTAGCAGGCAAACCGTCACCAGTGACTTGTGTTACAAGGCCGTTATATGTGTAATCTCCATTTGTATTGTATGAGCGTGTTCCGGTAACCTGAACATTTCCCAGAGCACTTGATTGAGTTATACCATCTGCCGAACCCATATTTAATCCACCACCGCTTGAAAGAGTAAAAGTTCCGGAGCTTGTAAAGACACTGGTTCCCATGTCGACAATCGACCCGCTATTGACTGTATAATTAATTGTATTCGTCATAGTGCCGGCTGTTCGAGAAAAATATTGTGTACCGGTTTTTGCAAAAATAAATTCACCGCGGCCGGTTTGAGTAGCAGTCTCCGTGATTATACCGCCTGTCTGAGTATAATTTCCATATAAGTAAAGTGTAGTAATTCCTTTATTGGCCTTGTTATCGTCGTATTGTGAAAAGTCGAACGTCCCGGCGGAAATATTTAAATTGCCTTGTATTGTAATTGTAGGCGAGCCTTCACCATGATCGGGGCTTGCATCTGTTCCAGCAAATGATCCTCCCGACAAACTAAAATTTCCCTGGATAACAATTGTACATAATAATGATTTTGTATCGGCGAAGACATTGCCTCCCTGTTGAATGTAATTTCCACCAACAACCAAATGATATGCATCGTCTTGTCCTAGTCTTACGAGACCAGAACCTGTTGAGATAAACGTCAGATCACCGTTGACAGCAGTTATTTTTCCCTGCAAATCGAGTGTTCCAGTCTGCGATGGACAATTCCATGTCAATGAATAAAAAGTTTGATCCAGGTTTCCCGGTTTTCCTCCCACCATACCTGTGATCTCACATAGTGAACCGGTATTCCAGGTTGCTTGTGGAAGGTTTTGAGCATTCATGTTATGCTGATAAATTCCTCCTGAATTAACGATAACAAATCCTGTAGCAGTAGGGAAGGAAGCATCTTCTCTTCGATATCGTCCTCCATTATTGATGGTCAATGTTGCACCACCACCAAATGTATGATGACCTCCGTTTGCTAAAACGGCAAGTCCGGTCAAGATCATTGTACTGTTATTATCATTATCAATATCTCCTAACATTGTAACAGTTCCTGCGATGTCGATATCAGTTCCAGTTCCATTGAGTATGGTTAATTTTTTTCCAGCATTAATAATCAGCGTTCCGCCTGACTCAACTATTACCTGATCGGCATTCACATTTGCAGTCACGGTTAATGTTTGCCCATTTTGAATAGTTATTACACCATTTGCATTGGTTGGTGTAGAAGAAGCAGCTGTCCAGCCTGAGACAGTATAAGATTCCCAGGAACTAAGCGAATTCCAATTCCCAGAAGTAGATGCAACACGATAATCTCCAATTGCCGGAGGAGAGCTATATAATTTATCAGAAGATATATATAAGAATAATATCAGGAGTGAAGCGTAAATTGAAAATAGCAAAATGTTATAAATAATTCCCGAAACCATTATCATGATTTCAAAAAATCGATTGCCAATTCTCTGGCCAAATATGGTTTTGAATGAATTAATATTTACGGATTTTAATAATTGAAAAATTTAAAAAAGCTGATTTTCAGGTTAACGCTCCTCTATTTAGAATGTTGAGTTTTATGAACATCGCACAAGAGTAGTATGTGTAAGAAAAATGATTTTGTAATTATTACTGCTTTTTTTAAACAAAACAGATGCTCTTAATTAATTATAAACTTCAAAAAAGTGTAAGAATTTATCTGATTATTTTCGAAAAGAAGTATTAAAATGAAATCCTTAATAAAAATTTGATAAGTCGTACAAATTTCACTTTACTATGAAATAATTCGGGACACAATAGAACTCATTGATTATTCAAACATTTGAACAAACAAAAATAATTTAAATAAATATTTTCAGGTTCCAGCAATTAATAAGTCATTTAATTGATTAAGCAATAAACTTTCTGAAGAATTGTAAGAAGTGACTTTAACCTTTATTCAATTTCAATCTATTTATCTTTTCCCATAAAATAATAAATTGAAATTTTATCGGGTCAAACTAATTTTGTCATAAAAATTAAAAACGCCAGTATAAATACACTATATATCGATCTAAATAATAATCCATTTTGGATAATATAAAACAATTAAAATTAGATTTAATATTCGTGTATAATTCGCGCATTCGTGGCAACTAATTTCAGATAAAAAAAGTCGGGATGAAAAAGTTCTCAATAAACTCAGTCATCCCGGCTTTTAAAAAACAATAATATTAATATTCTCAGTTAACGATCACTCGTAGAACCTTTGAAATATCATTTTCCATCTTGAGGTCTAAAAGATAAATCCCTTTAGATAAATTTTCGAGATTCATTAATTTTAAATTGACACCTTCTTTTATTTCAATTGGATCAAATAAAACTATGTTTCCTAAAAGATCTGATAATCTAATTACTCCATTGGCTTTCGATTGAGAATTAAATGTAACAGTCATTTTTCCTGAAGTTGGATTTGGAAAAACACTCATAGCTTCAATACCTTCAATTGTAGTGTTCGAAGGTTGAGTCACATTATCATTGATCAATCTGCAATTCGCAGTCTTGGAAATATTTTTAGATTTTTTTCCACTGTTGCCTTTACAATTAATGGCTCTAACTTTTACAGATCCTCCATTAAAGTTTGATAGAGCTTTAACAGTTACAGAAGTAGTTCCTTGTCCGGATAGAATCTGAATATTTCCACTTGTAGTCCATTCATAAGACGAGGCCTTAGGTACAGGAGCGATAGAATAAGTAGTATTTGCATTTGGACAAACAGTTGACGGTCCTGAAATAATTCCAGGTGTGTTTGGTTTTGAATTCAGGTATAAAACATTCAGGCATGCATTTGTACTTGTACCTAGTGGAGTTACAGCTTTTGCACAGATGAATCCTCCCCTGAATTTTGATGTAAACTTAACAGTGATGCATGGGCCATTAACTGGTCCAATAGCAGTGACACCTGCTGGTAATGTCCATATCCAACTTGTAGCATATGGATCATTAAGTGTTACACAATAAACAATACCAGTTTGTTTTAAGCAGGCACCTGCCGGGCCATTTATAGGGCCAGGAGATTGTGGGTTAGGGTCCTCAATAGGAACTGATGCTATTGCTGTAGCTGTACAACCATTGGCATCGGTACATATTACACTATAACTTCCAGGATAAAGATTTGTTATTGTATTTGTTGTTTCACCACTTTGATCCCACAGAATAGAATACGGTGGAGTACCACCGGTTGGAGTAGCTGTAGCCGTACCGTTAGGCAATCCTGCAATAGAATTTGTAGTCGTTACACCGAGTGTGAGTTTTTCAGGTTGAGTTAAACTTACCGATCCTGTAGCATTACAACCGTTTGCATCAGTTATTATTATTTGATAGGTGCCTTCTCCATATCCACAAAGCACACCAGTTCCATTGTAAGGCGATTGTCCTCCAGTTGCATCTACAGTTATACAGGTTGTTCCACCGTAGCATGCAATTGTTCCTGCAGTTGCATTTACTACTGGAGTATTATCTGTATGCGAAACAAAACCAGAGCTTGAATCACATGCGTCGATCGTGCAATTATTTCCGTCGTCAACATTTACAGGGTTATGATAAATTCCCTCTAATGGATTACAACCATCATTCGTACACTGGTTTTCGTCATCTACATTAAGAAGTAAGTGTGTAATTTCACCTGTGATGGTATTACAGGCATCTGCAGTGCAAAGATTATTGTCGTCAATTTCTACTGGTGGATGAGTAACACCAGTGATTGAATTACAGAAATCCAGTGTACATGGATTATCATCTTCAAAATTTATAATAGTATGAGAAATGAATCCTGTTGTTTTTTCACAAGCATCGTTAGTACATACATTTCCATCGTCAATATTGACAGAAGTATGCGTGATTTCACCTGTTGAAGTATTACATGCGTCAATTGTACATTCATCGACATCATTAATATTTACATCTGTATGGAATATACCTGTTAAAGAATTACATCCATCGATTGTACAGGCATTGTTGTCATTAACATCAATCACTGTATGACTGATTCCCGTGATCGAATGACATGCATCTTTCCAGCACATTGGGATCCTAAGCTTAGAATTCCACGTGGACAAGTTGTCGC
>JADMIO011288056.1_pt1 | contig 140871 bp, 101 predicted proteins | sample 8958161 | NCBI WGS metagenome assembly JADMIO01 (sample SAMN16585339, study PRJNA669376) | soil metagenome | isolation source: Crop rotation soil | place: USA: Cullars Rotation, Alabama | collected 2011
CGCGACAACTTGTCCACGTGGAATTCTAAGCTTAGGATCCCAATGTGCTGGAAAGCTCAAGCGCATCGCCGCCGGTTGCTGCGGTTGCGACCCAGGCGGTGGCGCCGCTGACAAGCGTAAGGCTGTACGTGTCGTTGGGCAGGACCCCGCCAGTCGCCACCCACGTTGCCGTGTTGGTTGTGCCATCCCAGACGAGCGAGCCGGCGATGGGATTCGGGCTGCCGGTACGCATCACGACAACATCCGTCGCATCCACTGAAGCATCGTTGCCATCGTACAGGTTCAGGCCAGTCGTCACGACAGGCTTGTTGAACTGCACGCTGAAGCCGCTGTTGCTCTGGTTGAAGTTAATCACGCGGAACGAAGCGGAGTTCACGACGATGCTAAACGTCTGCACGAAGCTTCCGCCGTCGTTATCGCGGATCTGGCTCTTGATAATCTTTGTTGGCGGGGTGCCAGTGAGGAACGCGGCCGGCACAGTCGCGCTCGGCGAGAGGCTGCCGACGATCTCGTACGTGCCGTCATTGTTAAAGTCGTAGTCGTAGACGAGGTTGGCATTGTCGTCGTTGGACGGATCGCTATGAGTCGCCCAGATGACGGTGCCGTTGTCGCCGAGGTTGACCGGCGTGCTGCCGGAGAACAGACCCGTCGGGTTGACGTTGCTGACCGTGATGTTGCGGGTGCCGGCGGCATGCAGGCCGTCTTCGTCAACGATTTCGACGGTGAGCGTGCGGGTCGAGGCGGGAGTCGCGCCATCGTCGTAGCGATGCGTGAGCGTGCCCGTCGGGGTACCGGCAACGAAGCCGGTATCCGTGCCATCGCCCCACACGACACGGTACTGCGAGATGGTGTCGTTGGCGCCGGCCGGATCGGTGATCGCGCCGAAGGTGACCGTCGCGGTCTGACCTTCGTTGATCGCGGTCGTTCCCGAGAGGGTGATCGTCGGATTCGCGTCGGTGATGGCCACCGTGCGGGTGACGTTGCCCACGCCGCCGTTGTTGTCAGTAACTCCGAGCGAAACAACCCATGTCGGGGTGTTGTCGTCCGGCAGGAACGTAAACGTGGAGGCCGTGCTGGTCGTGCCGAAGGGCACGCCGTTGCGGGTGACGCTCCACTGATAGGTGAAGGTATCGAGCGAGCCCGGATCGCCGGGGACAGCGGTCAGGGTCTGCGTGGTGCCTTCCGCGACCGGCGTTCCGGAAATCGTCGGGTTCGGGTTGACGTTCGTGGCGGTGAAGGTGATCGGCGAGTTCGCCGGCGTCGCGGTGACCGCGCCGTCGTTCATCGTCATCGAGACGACGTAGACCGCGTTGTCGTTCGGAACCAGGTTGAACCCGGCGTTGGTGACGACGACGCTGGTGTATGGGTTGCCGTTCTTCGTGACGGTCCAGGTGTAGACGAAGGTATCGCCGCTGCCCGGATCGTTGTTGCTGCTGTTGAGGCTGACGGTGCTGCCTTCGCCGACCGCAGCCGTCGGGCCGCCGACGATCGTGGGGGTCGGTGCGACGTTGAGTACGGTCACAGTCTGCGGAGCCGCAGTTCCGGTCAGCGGGGTAGCGTCGGTGTCGGTCGCCGTCAGGCGAATCACGAACGTGCCGAACGAGGTCGGATTGAACAGGAAGTTGGAAGTCGTTGCGCTGGCAACGGTCGTAGTGACCGTGCCCGAGACCTTCGTCGACGTCCAGGCATAGGAAGCGATGGCGTCGCCGCCGGGGTCGGTCACGCTGCTCGTGAGAGAGAACGAGGAACCTTCATTAATCGTGGTTGTCGGAGCCCCAACGATCGTCACGGAAGGCGCCAGGTTCTGGATCGTAATCGTGCGAGTCGTTGACGCTTGACCATTGCCAAGGGTGGCGTGGTCGTCGTCCGTCACAGTTACATTCACAACATACACGGGGCCGCTATTCGGAGTTGCGAGCGGAATCGTTGAGTTGGTGCCCGTGGAAATCGTGTTGGTGATGGTGCCGGTGACCTGAGAAATCGTCCACGCATAAGAGAACGTATCGGCGCTGCCTGGATCGCCAGTTGTCACGCCGAGCGTGGCTGTGCCACCTTCGCTTACGGTTGCGGGGGTGATCGTCGGGACCGGCGGCATGTTGGTGGCGACGAACGTCCTGGGCGTCGCGGCGTTCGCCACGCCGCCATCATCATCCTTCACACTGAAGTTGACGACGTACGTGCCATTGTCGCTTGGCACGAAGTTGAAGTTCGGGATTGCAGTACCGATGGAGATACTGTTGGAAGCGAACGGGTTGCCGTCCTTCGTAATGCTCCATGAGTAGGTGTACGTTTCCAGGGCGCCTGCGGGATCGCCAGTCTGGAAAGTGAGCGTGTTGTTCGAGCCTTCGGCGATCGTCGGGACGACCGTAGCGGTCGCGGGGGCCGGCAGGACCGTCGGAGCCGGGTTCACGTTAGCTACGTTGACCGTTCCCGTGCCGGCGTTGAGGTAGTAACCACCTGGGGCATTCAGCAGCACGCTGTCTTCATCCTGGACATCGATCGAGATCGTGTACGGGTCGATCGAGGTGCCAGACGGATTGTCGTCGGTGTAGACGTGAGTCTGACGACGGTTTGCCAGGTTCAGAGAAGCGTTGGTCACGATCGTGCTCGTGCCATCGCCCCAGTTGATTCGATAGAGGCTGATGTTTTCCGAGCCTGGATCGGTGACGGCGCCGACTTGAATCGTAGCCGTTGCCTGCTCGTTGACGCTGGTCAACGTGGTCGTGACCGTTCCGCTGACGCTGACGAACGAGCTATTGGCCAAGGTCGGCGCGACGTTGTTCACCGTGACCGGCTTGACCGGGAAGATGCCATAGGTCTTGACTGGATCGACCGCGAACATCTGAATCGTCGGCTGAGGGCCAAGCTGGAGCTGCGTGGTGCTCGGATTGACCGTCACCTGGACAGGGTTGGGGCTGTCGGCGTAGGTGTGGGTGGCCGTGCCGTTGGCGGGCGCGCCCACGATCGTTGAAGACGTGCCATCGCCCCAGTTGATCACCAGGCTGGTGACGGCCGACAGATCGGTGTCGCCGTTGTACGCGTAGGTCAGGGTGTACGGCGATCCTTCGTTGACAGCCACGCCACCAGAAAGCGTGATTGCGTCATGGCCGACCTGATTAAGATCGGGCTGGAAGCCATTGTTGAAATTGTTCCCGGTGTCGGTAGAGGCGCGAATCCAAGGCGCCACGTCGAGGTTTGCAGCGCCGGCGCCGGTCAGAACCGCGCTGCCGGGTCCGCCGATGTGTCCGCCACCAGTTGGCCCGGCGACGTTGTTCCACCAGTTGAGCGTCAGATCGATCGTCTCGCTGCCGCCGTAGGTAACCGTCGGAGCTGCGGTCAGCGTGATCGAGGCCGGGGCGCTGGACGGAAGTCCAAAGCTGTTCTGATTGATGTGATTGGTGCTGATCGAACCGGGGGCCTGACCGCTGTCGAGGATGAGCTCGGCGGTGCCGTTCCGGTACATCATGTTGTTGGTGATGTTATTGTTCTGCGCGCCGTAGGTGGCTCCGGCGTTGCCGAAGCTGGTCAGGTTCATTCCATAACGGCCATTGGTATCGAACGAGTTCTGGCTGATTGTTGCGTTCTGCGGGCCGCCCTGGAAGCCGTCCAGATCGTTGCTGCGGACGGTATTGCTGCTGATGGTGCCGCCTTGGAAGGAGCGGGCACCCAGGTTGATTCCAATGTTATTGAAGCTGATGTTGTTGCCGGTGATCACCGGGTTGCGTCCGCCGATGCCGATGGACGGAATAATGTTGTGATCGCCGTCGACGAACAGGCCGGTGTTATTGGCGCCGCCGTTGCGGATGAAGTTATTGGTGATGAACAACCCATCGTAGAGGTTGGTTCCCATGCTGAACTGCGCGGCGCTGCCGGTCTGAGCGGTGCCGTCGAGCGAGTTCTTATCGAAGACCATGTTTCGACCGGCGGCGAGGAGCACAATGCCGCTGCCGGTGAAGTTCGAGAACGAGTTGTTGAGCACCTGCAGGTTGTCCAGCGGGCCGCTGGAGGCCTGCATCTGGATCGCGCCGCCGTAGAACGCGAAGCCGTTGATGATCGAACCGGCGGCACCAGTGACCAAATCCAACGCAGGCGACCCGTTGCTGGCCGCGGTGATGACCGATTCAGTGGCCGGGGGTGCGCCGGTGAAGCGATTGCGGGCGTCGGTGCCGGCTCGTGCACCGAGCATCTGCACCTGCTTATTGAGCGAGGCGTTTTCAACGTACGTTCCAGCCGCAACGCGGATGATGCCGTTGTTGGCAACGGCATTAATCGCATCCTGAATCGTGGAAAACTGGTCAATTCCGAAAACCGAGCCGTTCGCACCAGCGCCGTCGGCGTCATTACCCGGGACCACGGAAGCCCAGTCGTCGTCAACCCAGACCTGGTTGGCGGGTGAGGCGAGGTTCTGCGGGTCGGCGAAGATGACCTGAGTGCGGGTTGCGTCATCGCTATCGTCGAAGATGCGGCCTTCGACAATAACAGGGGTAACGGGATTGCCGAAGTTGTTGTTGCGAGCGTAAACGTTGGGGTCGGAGTTGGCCAGGACGTTGAGATTCTGGATTGCGTAGCTGCCGCCGGTACCCGTGTAGCCGCTGATGTCGTTATTCCCAGCGCTGGTTCCGAGCCCGGTCGGATTGCTGTCGCCGACATTTGACCCGGCGTCAACATTTGCGCCGCTGGCGACGCGGAGGCCAACGAGGTGCCCAGACAGGTTGCTGTTCTGGATCATCGCCTTGCCGCCATCGACGTTCACGCCATAGCCGGTCCCGCCGGTGCCGGCCGCATTAACGCCGGAGACGGTCGCGACCGGCTTATACACGTCGCCGAGAAGATCGTCATCGAACACCTGGACGCCGGTCGTGGAAGTGATCGTCCCACCGGTGATCGTCGCGACCGAGTTGCCGGTATTCCCATTGAAAGAGTAAACCGCGACGCCCATCGCGCCGCCGGTAATGGTGTTGCTCGTGAGGGTCGTGGTCCCCTGATCGACGAAGACGCCTTCGTAACGGTTGGCCGTCACATTTCCGAAGGTGTTTCCGGACAGCGTGGCATTCCCGCGGTTGTACAGACCAATGTCATTTCCATTGATCGTGTTGCCGCTGACTGTGACTGTCCCGGTCGTGTCGAGGAGAATGATGCCGGCCGACTGCACGGACGTCAGCGGATCAGCCCCGCTCATCGTACCGTTGTACATGTGACCGCTGATGATGTTATTAGCAATCGTGCCTGTGGAGCCGAAGCCGACTTCCACGCCGTTGGGCGCCAGCGCCGTGACGGCACCGGGACCCGTCACCGTATTTCCGGTGATGTCAAAAGTGAGATTATCGCCGACCGCGAGAATACCAATCTTCTGATAATCGCTCACCGTGTTGTTGGTGATGTGAATCGTGCGGGCCGCAAGATCATCGCTGTACGCGTAAATGCCGGCGGACTCGAAGCCATCGAACGGCGTATTCCGGATGGCGGTGACCGTGACGTTGTCCACCGTACCGGCGCCGTTGTAATACGCGATGCCCATGAAACGGTTGTTGCCGTTGCCCTGACCGTTGCCGTCGACCTTCAGTTGCTTGATGTCGATGCTGTTGGATCCGGTGGCGTAGATGATCGGCTTGTTCGTTTCGGCGGTGGTGAACAGCGTCGCGAGCGATGCGATCGGGCGCACAACGGTCGTATTTCCGACGCCAATCAAGGTCAACGCTTTATTAATGGTCACTTGATCTACGAACGTGCCAGCACCGACATGAACGATATTGGTCGCGCTGGCCAGCGCCACGGCGCGGCTGATGGAGCCGGCGTTCATCGCTTCGCTGGCGGCGGTAACATAGACATGACCCGGGTCGATGCGAACCAGGCCACGCCCGGAAGCATCGATGCCGTCCACAATCTTGTCTTCGATTGCGTTCTGCTGTGCGAGGTTGGCGCTGTTGCCTGAGGGATTCACACCGTTATAGGTGTTCGACGACGCATCCAGTTCGCCGCTCACGTTGCGGTCGATGTAGGTGGTATTGGTGCCAGCGAAGGTGTTCCCGACGAGCGAGGTGCCCGTCGTCGCGCCACTGCTACGCAGAGCAACGGTGTTGCTATTGAACGTGTTGCCATTACCGGCTGTGCCGATCGTTACGCTGCTTGAACCGACCAGGTTGATGCCGGCTGTCGAGCTGCCGTTGGTGTGACTGTTGATCGTATTGCGCAGGATCGAGCCAGTGCCCGTGTTGGCGCCGACGCTGACGCCCTGCCCGGTGGTCGCGCCAGCACGATTGTTTCCAGAGATCAGATTGTCGCTGACGATAAAGTTGCCCGCGCCGGCATTGACCACAACGCCGACCGAGTTGTTCGTGATGATGTTGTGCGAGATCGTGACATTGCTGGCACCCGACGAGATTGCAACGCCGGCATTGCCGCTGGCGGCGTCGCTGATTTTGACGCCGTCGACGGTGACGTTGTTGGCGCTGATGATCAGTCCGCCACCGCTGGCGCCGATCACTGCTTCGGGTGCACGGGAGCCGGCGCCGTCGACGCCGGTGTTGTCGCCTTCAACGGTGATCTCTTTGGTGATCGTCGTCGGGCCGCTGGTGTACAGGCCGGAGATCACATGAATCTTGTCGCCGTTGCTGATGGCGGCCTGCGCGTCGCTGATCGTGGAGAACGCGTTGGTGCCGTAGATCTTCCCGGTGACCGAGCCGCTGTCGCCGGAGCCGCTGTTATCGACCGTGTCACCGCTGTCGAGCACGCCAACGGAGCCTTGGTCATTGGTGACGAACCAGTTGTCGTTGACCCACACGGTGGTCATCAACTGACGCTGTTCGAGAAGTTCGAACACCGGCTTGACAGCCTGCGTAAGGATGAGACGTGCGTTCTCGCGCACTGCTAAGGTGTTCGAGCGGACGGTTCGAGTTCCACGACGTGCTTTGTGACTGGCTTGCATTGTCCCGCGCTCCCGTAAAAGTAATCGTGAGATGACGCTCACGAAACATTTGTCTGTTCAGTCTCGATTGACTCCGCCAATGCGTTTTGCGATCTCAGAGATGTGGCGATCGGAGCTGCCCTAGGCGATTATCTGCTTCAGATTCTCCGCTGCTCGTTTCATCCCTCCGAAGGTTTCAGCCATGAAAAATCACCGCGATTCTGCCGCCGCAGAATCGTGGCGCATTCCGAAACCTAAACACTTTCTCGATTCACTTTCTCCTGACCCTCCAGAGTCGGGATATTCGATGCCCTCATCCCGTGCTGGTTCAACTATGTTCGCACACGACTTCGCAAAGGTCAAAATGTTTCCGGACTCGATGTGCTATTATCTGGACAAGTATACTGAGAGATGGGTTTCATGCAACAAAACTCTTGGAATCTGGCGCGTATTTCATCCCTGAGGAGATGAGAAACCAGGAAGCCGTGCGGAAGTAGGCAGTTTGAAACCCAAATAGGTATGCTGTGGCGAAAGCTTTCTTCATCAACTCACGGCCCTCGCTTCAGCTCGAGCATCCGCTCATCGCAAATTACGAAAAAAGCAGCAGATATGTGCATCGCCATCGGGTGTTCCAAGGAGCATGAGGGCACCCCGCTGGAAAGATGGGGGTAATTTGTGGTTGTCAGGAACCACGCTAACTGATTCGTGAGTCGATCAAAGACGGGAGTCGCTACGGCACATTACGTACACATCCTACGTAGTTTGCCGGATGCACACGATCGCGCTGCGCTGCACAACCCGATTGGTGGGAACATATCGTCGGATATGAAAATGAGTCAAAGCGGATCAGTACCCGCCCTCTCGCATCTGTTTGAAACTTTCCGGAAACGGATACCGCGGAAAAACTCCGGCCGGGGAAGACGCCCACATCGCCAGCGAAGGATACACATCCCCACGGTACCCGGCGTCGTACATCACCCGCAGGACCGATTCGAAACTGGGTTCCCGACCCTGTCCGTCTGTCAATTTATTGGCGCGTGCACCCAGAAAACTGACGGAAGCCACCGGCAGCCGATCTGGACGGGCCGAGAGCATCGCGCTGATCATGCTGAAACCGGAGGTCAGATGCGTCAGGGTTAGATGTTCGTCTTCGCTCGGCCGAAGAAGTCCGAGGACCATCACCCGGTCCATGTCGTACTTGACCACCGTCACCGCATGAGGCCGGGCGGCGCGGCGGGCGAAGTCTGTCATCATCTCCTCGTTCCACTGACTCGTCGGAAGCGACTGCGCAAGCATGTTGATAATACCGCGGCTGTTGTCGCGAGAATTGACCGCACACACGAGCGCCCGATAACGCCCGGAGACCAGATCGTCGATCAAACGCTGCCCCCACATGATGCGGATATGCTCGGTCTGGGCCGGCTCGCGCTGCACCATCGGGGAATCTGGAAGCAGCATGATTCGGTTGCTCGTATCCAACTGTTCGGCCAGTTCAGCGCCGGTTCCCTCGTAGATCTGACCTTCAGATGAACGTGTCGACATGATGCGCTCCTTACATTCGCGAAACTTCCCCAACGCAGAATACCGGATGGAGGAGGGAATCTGAACATCGAAAACCCGTCACGCGGCAAGCCCATGCGTTTCAATTGACGACCGGGACGATTGATGCTGTGATGCCTGGCCCATGAAAATCACTGATGTGCAAGCGATCCTGATGTCCAGCCCGCTCCCCAGGACGCTGGAACTCCCCTTCTATAACGGACTGCGGACGATCATTAAGCGCGATGCTATGTTAATCCGTGTCGTCAGCGATAGCGGGTTAATCGGCTACGCGCCCGGTCCCGCGCACGAGCGCGCTGCCAGCGAGATCAAGGATGTCATCCGGCCATTCCTGCTTGGCAAGGATCCGCATCGATGGAAGCAGTTCAAGTTTCAGTCAGATCTGGAGACCACGAAGACCTATTATGCGGTCGAAGTCGGAATTCTTGATCTGGTCGGCAAAGCCGAAGGATGCCCTGTCTCTGAGCTGCTCGGCGGACGCAAGCGCGACAAGATCAAGCTGTACGGCAGCGCGGGGATGTACATGTCCCCGCAGCGATTCGCTGAAGAGGCGGCCGCCATCAAGGGACTCGGCTTTTCCGCATACAAGATGCGCCCGGCGCTGGGACCGGAGAAGGACGTCGAGACGGTCATGCGCATGCGTGAGGCGACCGGACCCAACTTCGGGCTGATGGTCGATGCGCACTCTTGGTGGCGGATGGGAGATAAGAGTTTCTCTCCAGCGACCGTGAGCCAGGTCGCGACGGAGATCGCGAAATATAGACCCACGTGGCTGGAAGAACCGCTCCCGCCGCACGATCACGATGCCTATCGCGCCCTCCGCGACAAAAAGATCCTGACCATCGCGACCGGCGAACACGAGCAGGATGAACCCGGTTTCATGGATCTGATCGACACCCAATGTGCCGACTACATCCAGGCCGATGTCTGTTGCCAGGGAGGTTACGCGATGGGCCAGCGCATCTTCGCGGCGGTTCACAAGAAAAACCTCCGCTTTGCGTTCCACAGTTGGGGCACGACGCTGGAGGTCATGGCCGCGGCTCAGGTCGGGATCTGCTGGCCAGAGAACGTCGTCGAATGGCTCGAATACCCCTGCCATGCAAACTCAGGTCGTCCAGGCATGTACCCTTTCCCTCTCGCCGATGAGATCCTGCGCGAGCCGCTTCAAATCGAGCGCGGCGATCTGACCGTTCCGAAAAAGCCGGGATTGGGCGTCGAAATCGACGAACGAGTGATCGAAAAGTACCCGTTCATCCCCGGCCCGTGGTCATTCTTTAAGATCAATTCGCCGCCGGAGACGGTGGCGGTTACCGGGGATCACAGCGTGAAGTGGGTGGCGGCGAACGGCTCACCTCGCGGTGTGAGGGCGCGTGATTCTGGTATTTCTGTGGAACCATCCGCCGGTTGAACCATTCAACTAGCGTGATCATCCTCTCCTGGGTCATCTTATTGCTGGCCATCACTGGGCACGCTCTATTGCTCTTCCGGCTGATGGACTTGGTCTACACGCTGGGCCTGAAGCAGATCCTCTGGCACGTCATTGAAATAATGCTCATGGCGCTGGTCGTTGTCGGACCGGTGGTGATGATGCGGTCTGTCGCTCGGGGGCACGGGTCGGTCCTTCGGGCCGGATCGTGGCATGCGGTTCACCCGCTGTGGATGGTCTACATCAGCATTTGCGCGGTGACGGTTCCGATTGGTTTGGTTGTCATCATTCGCCGTCGGTTCATCCCGGTGGAGTGTCGGCTGTCGAATCACACTGCGACGCACGATGCCATCAGGGCGCTGGGACGAGTTCCTGCGGTCCAGGGCTGGCGAGAGACGTTCGGGCGCATCCCGGGTAATCAGATGTACAGTTTCAATCTGACCGAGCTTCAGCTTCGCGTGAACTCACTCCCGGCGGCGCTGGATGGACTTTCGATCCTGCACCTCAGCGACCTGCATCTCAACAGCACTCCAAGCCGCGAATTCTTTGAGTGGTCGATCGCGCTTTGCCAGAAGCAGCAGCCGGATATCGTCGCGCTTACTGGTGATATCGTCGATCACCGGGGTGTGCTTGACTGGCTGCCTGGGACACTTGGTCAACTCTCCAGAGCTCCGCTCGGCTGTTATTTCACGCTCGGCAACCACGATGTTGACCCATCGTCGGATGACATTCGACGCGCCATTGAACAGAATGGGTGGACGTGGGTCGGCGGCCAATCGCTGACTCGCGCCCATCGCGATCAGACCATCAGAATCTCGGGCACTGAGCGACCTTGGCAGGGCGCATCGCCGGAAGTCCCTAAGAATCATCCGACAGATCTGCACATTTTCCTGAGCCACTCCCCGCACCAAATCCGATGGGCGCGACGGAATAACGTGACGCTCATGTTGGCCGGACATCTGCACGGCGGGCAAATTCAACTGCCGCTATTGGGTCCGATCCGAGGCGGGCGTCTCGCGAGCGGGCTGTTCGAGCTACCGCCGACGATTCTACATGTGAGCCGGGGTCTGGGGGAGATGTTCCCGCTGCGGCTTCGCTGCCGACCGGAAGCGACAGTCCTGGTGCTGCGCTCTCCAGCGCAACCACAGAATCTTTGAACAATAGGACCGCGGCGCTTAAGGCGATCACCATCATCAAGTAGATTGCGACTCCGGGATAGCCGCTTCAAATCCTCGGTCCGCCACCGGCGCAACGTCAGGATTCGATCTTTGTCCGAATCTGAGCAGCACGATAATGACGCTGTAGAGCACCATACAGCCGCCCAGGAAGTAGATGCCGCCATTAAACGAATGGGTCACGTCTTTCACCTTGCCAACGACGGAAGGCCCGAAATATCCGCCGAGATTGCCGACAGAGTTGATCAGCCCGATGCTGCCTGCAGCAGCCACTTCGGTGAGGAAGAGGCTCGGCAAGCACCAGAACGGTGGCAGATATGCCTTAAGCCCCGCTGCCGCAGCCATGAAGCAGACCATAGTCAGGATAATGTTGCCATGAGTCTGAGGGACCGCGATGAGGGCAATCCCCCCGATCAACCCTGGAATCGCGGCATGCCAGTGGCGCTCGTGGGTCCGATCCGAGTTCCATCCCACAAGCAGGATCGCGACTAGCGCTGCACAAGCCGGCAGCAGCGCCAGCCATGTCGTATTGTTCAGACTGAGCGAATACCACTCCTTTAGAATGCTCGGAAGGAAAATATCGACACCGTAATTTCCAGTTACAATCAGGCAATACGCCAGCGCCAAAAGCAACACCTTGGGGTGGTACAACGCTTCCAGAAAACCCATGTGATGATGCTTGCGCATCTTGGCCTTTTCTCCGGCCAAGACATCCTCCAAAGCTGTTTTTTCTTCGGCGGTGAGCCAAGGCGCATGACCTGGACGATCGTGCAGGAAAAACAACACCACCACACCGAGTATTACGGCCGGCAATCCCCAGAAAATGAACAGGAGCTGCCAACCGTGGAATCCAAACAACGCCGGGTGATGCTCAACCACCCCATTTACGGTCTCATCAGTTCCGATCTTCAAGAGCAAGTACGATGTTTTCATACTTAGAATCTGCGCTGCAGGCGTCCCTATAAGGAACCAAGAGAGCGCTCGCGATCGCGCTCGGGCCGGGAACCAGTGCGTCATATAGACGATCACACCGGGAAAGAATCCCGCCTCGGCGAGCCCCAGCAAAAACCGCAGGCTGTAAAACTGCGCGACGTCCGGATTCATTTCACTGCGCAATGACGCCATGTTTCCCGAGGCCCAATTCGAGATATCGCCGGGAGGGAACCATGTCAGTGGGGTGAGCAGAAACGCGAAGATTCGAAACAATCCATGTGTCATGTACACGGCACAGTCGGTCAGGAGCGGAATGCGAAAATGAACGAAAGCGAAGCACGCTGCGATGATGCCCCAGGTGACCATGATTCGGCAGATCCACTTCCGCGCGCTCCATTTTTCCACCAGGATTGTGCCGGGAATCTCGAGAATGAAATACCCGAGAAAGAAAACACCCGCGCCGATGCCAATGACTGCCTCGGTAAAGCCCGGCACATCCGCTTTCATGGTCAGCGCGGCGAGGGATACATTGACACGATCAATGTAGGCAATGACGTAACAGGCAAAAAGCAGTGGGATCAGTCGCCACGACGCTTTGCGGACGGCGTTCTTGAGATGTCCCTCGTTTATGTTTGCTGATTCGTAATTCAGATTTGTCATGCAACCGCCTGATCTGTAGGAACTTCCGCCGTCGCGATACTCGCTATGATCGCAACCTCTGTCAAACTGAGCCGCTTCTAAGCACAATGCGATTTATGAAGATCGTCGATCTCCGCATTCATCCGATCGCCATTGCCGATCCACCACTGCGCAGCTCCTACGGACTGCACGCGCCGTATGCGTTGCGGACTATTGTCGAGCTGGTGAGCGACGAGGGGATCGTCGGGATTTGCGAAACGTACGGCGGGGACGCGCAGGTGCGGCAAATCGAGGCGCTCCGCCAGCAAATCCTCGGCGTTAATCCTTATCGTCTGACGGGATTTCTGTTGCCCATGGTCGAGGGAAAAGTTGACGCTGGCGCCGATCGCTCGCAGACGTATCACGTGCCCGGCGAAAATCCGCTGGATGCGACCACGCGAACCTATGCGGCGATCGAGGTCGCGTGCCTCGATCTGATCGGAAAAACTGTCGGCCAGCCGGTATGCGATTTGATCGGCGGACGCGTCCGTGATGCCGTCCCGTTCTCAGCCTACCCATTCTACAAACACGCAGGAGGCGGCGGAGAAGACGCCGACGCCCGCGAAGACGAATATGGAGAAGCTCTGTCCCCGGAGGAAATTGTTCGACAGGTCAAAGGGATGATCGCGAAGTACGGCTTCGGCTCGATCAAGTTCAAAGCGGGCGTACTCGAACCAGACATGGAGATTGAGACGATCCGAAAACTATATAAAGCGCTCGGCCCAAAGGTTCCGCTTCGCATCGACCCCAATTCGGCATGGACCGTTGAAACGTCCGTACGAGTCGGCAAAGCGCTGGCGGAAGAATTGGGTCGCGGAGGTTATCTCGAAGACCCAACCGCCGGCATGGAGAATATGTCAGCCGTCCGAAAGCAGCTTCTTGCTGAAGGCATCGACACGCCGCTCGCGAGCAACGTCGCAGTCACCTGCTTTGCGGACATCCCGCAATCGGTAAAACTCGACGCCGTCCAGATCATCCTCTGCGACCACCACTACTGGGGCGGCATGCGCCAGGTCCAGCACCTTGCACGACTCTCGAAAACCTTTGGCATCGGCCTGTCGATGCACAGCAATAGCCACATCGGCGTCTCGCTGATGGCCATGGCGCATGTCGCCGCTGCAACTCCTCATCTCACATACGCGTGTGATACGCATTACCCATGGCAAAGCGCGAAGGATGAAGTCGTGCTGGGAGGCCGCGTGCCAATCGTTGGCGGGTGCGTCCGAATTCCGGATAAACCGGGTCTAGGTGTCGAGCTGGATTACGACCAGGTCGCGCGCGGTGTCGAGCGATACAAGACGTGCAAGTATCGCAAGCGCGATGACGAGTTGGAGATGCGCAAGCACATCGATCCAAATTGGACGCGAAAGCTGCCGAGGTGGTAAGTTGGGTTGTTAGTTTTCAGTTGCGGATCAGCCCTCGCGAATAGAAGATTGGTCTGCGTTTGCGTTGAACATTTACCCCATCGGACTGGGAGGGGGAAATGGGACGCGTAGGAAGTGTCTGCAAGTTCCTTAAACTACGGAAAGCGGCTCCATCGACCCGCAGACGATGCGCAGTGGAAGCGCTCGAGATTCGGACTACCCGACCGGCCCATCACCGTATTGCATAACCGCAGCTGATTTCAATGGCGACTCGAGCCGCAGCCGTCTAAGGAGAGCTACGATAAGGGACCGGCTGGGGATGGGTTGACTGGTAATATGGCGCGGTCGTCATTCGGTAAAACATTTGGAACCGGCAGAAACCGAATTTTCGCCAGCATGGTGGGGTCCTGAGTTACCAGGACTGCGGCCGAGGGTTGGCACGTATGGTCAGTATCCGTACGAGCATCTTCCCGCTCCGGCCGGGATCACCTTTGATGGGACACTAACCTGGTTGCGGAAAGAGCCGATACCGGAAGACAATATTGTTGACGGCCATGAAGATGAGTTGGCTGACAATTTCAACAAGCTTTCTGAATTCAGCTTGCGAAAATCCGTTCCGCTCCCCGCCTGTTTCACAAACCTGTTCCGTGATCTCACCCTGCCTCAGAAGATCCGATCCTGCACCGCTTGCTTCCTCGATCTCGCCAAAGACGCAATCCCGTCTCCGAAGGGATCAGGTTTGATCGTCCGCTTTTTGTCGGATCAGCAAGGGTGCGTGTTCTGGTATCTCTATCTAAACTCTGGCGCAACCGACAGTTGTGTTGTCGCTTCGACTGACTACTTTGGCTCGGACGCAGAAGAAGCCGGATTCGACCCAGGCAATCCAGAGTCACTGGTGTACGCGGCACCAAGGCTGCGCCGTCTCTTCGGGTGATGAACGTTGAATCGGTTTTGTTTCCGGCGCGCTTTGGCACGTTCATTTAGATGAGAATAGGAACTGTAGAATCTGATCCGCTCGCCGCGACCACGCGCCTTCGTTGTGCGCCTCCCCTTCCGCTTCCATGTACTTCAGATCCTGATCCAGCTTCCATCCCTTGCTGATCAGTGCATCGCGGAGCATTCTGGTGTCATCGCGCGTCGAATCGGGATTGCTCCCCTCCTTGGTGCCGATGTCGAGCCAGATGCGTAGATTCAGCTTTGCTGGCAGTTCGTTGACTTGTTTGACGATGTCTTTGTCGGCCCAGAACACAGAGGGTGAGACGACGGCGAGCTTGCCGAACGTGCTGGGATGTTTCATTCCGAGGTACATCGAGATCAAGCCGCCCAACGATGAGCCTCCCAGTGCGGTGTTGTTCACATCGGTGAGCGTTCGGTAATTGGAGTCAATGAAGGGTTTTAGTTCCTCGACGATGAACTTGCCGTACGCATCTCCCTGTGCGGCGGTGCTCGCGTAGCGACCCGAGCCGTTGGCTTGGACGTATTCGCGCATGCGGTCGGGGGTGTTCCAAATGCCGACGATGATCAGCGGCTCGATCTCGCCTTTCTCGATTAGCGCGTTGGCGGTTTCGTCCATCTTCCACTCGCCGGCATACGACGTGGCGGCGTCGAAGAGGTTTTGGCCGTCGTGCATGTAGAAGACGGGATAGCGCTTCTGCGGATTGGCGGCATATCCAGGCGGCAAATAAACGATCACATCGCGATCGCGCGTGAGAAAATTTGAATGAAACGCCGGATGCGTCTTGAATTCACCGCTGAGAGTGTGAGGACGTGTAGTCGCGCCTCGTCCGCGAGCTTGCGGCTGTGTCGCAGGTTGCGTGGCCGGCTGTGCAAGACAGAGCGATGCGCCCAGCCCCCACAGCCCGATGATCAACCCCAAAAAAGCGCACTGAAATGCCCGCCAATGCATGCTTGCTCCTTGTGCGACCAGCGACATTGATCCGCACTTTTGAATAACTTCAGTCCCTGACAAGTCCGCCGAATGACAGGGTTGGCGTATGTTACAGACGCGAACCACTGAATTCACCAGCAAACCATGCATTTCTATATGGAGGATCGAACGGTTTACCACGGTGACAACAGACCCGCGGAAAAGATCATCGAGTTCGAAAAGCCCCCGGCGTTGATCATCACGTCGCGATCCGCGCACCGGCCCAGTCGGCGTGGTCATAGTCGGCGCCGTCTCCGTTGTTGGTCACCACGAGGCGCAGCTGCTGCACCCCGGCGATATTCAGACCGTTAATCGTCTGCGTTACTGTGGTGGCCCGCATCGTTCCGCTTTGGAAGACCATCACATCATCCGCGAAAACCTGGAAGACGACCGACCCGCTGTTCACCTCGTCGTCGATCCCGACGTCCGCGAAGAATTTTGAATACTGCCCGTTCAGCTGGAACAGAATGTTGGACGCCGCGTGGACTCCGAGGCCCTTCGCATAGGTCACGCCATTGAGGGTAATTGTGCGTCCGTCGGTTGCCCCGGTTTCGCCGTTGCTCCGATCGCGTTCGACCGGGCCCCAGCCGTTGGCGATCGTCGTGAACTGAAGGTCGCTCAGGTAGGTCAGTCCCGCGGGGACGGGGACGGCGGCGCTGGATTCATTCGAGTAACCGGAATTGGGCGCGCCGGTTTTGTATGCGTAGGCGCGATAGAAGTAGGTCGTCCCTGTCGCAAGGCTCGCGCCGTCGGAGTAGCTCAGCGTTCCGGCGGGAAGGTCGGCGATCTGCGCGTAGGTCCCGTTCGCGCCGGCCTTGCGCTCGATGCGGAAACCGGTGTTATCGTTCGCGCTGTCGTTCCAGGTCAGGTCGATCTTGTTGGTCGTGCTGTTAAAAGTCGCGTTGAGCGTGTCCGGCGCCGTGGGCGCTGGAACCGACTGCCCGGCGATCAACCGGGCATTCGCCCAGTCGGCGTGGTCGTATGCATTGCCATCTCCTGAGTCGGTCACCACGAGCCGCATCGACGTAGCTCCGGCAACATTCACGATCACCTGATTCGTCGCTGTTGATCCGGTCATACGGCCGCTGTCGTAAATCGGCGTCGCGGCGTTATCCAGGAAAACCTGGAAGTTCACCGACCCGTTAGCGCCGCTCTCATCATCGACGCCGATGTCTGAAAGGAACTGCGTATACTGCCCGTTCAACGTGAAGACCAACTGCGACGCAGCGTGCACGCCAATGCCCTTGGTATAGCTCGTCCCGTTCAAGCGAATCGTTCCGCCGTCGCTCGGACCGGTTTCTCCATTGCTGCGATCGCGCTCGGCATCGCCCCAGCCGTTGGCGATCATCTGGAATGGCAGATCGCTCAGGTAGGTCGTCCCCGGCGCAACGGGGACAGTCGCGAATGCTTCCGTCGATGGGCTCGACGTCGCGCCGGTCTTGTATGCGGTGACGCGATAGTAATAGGTCGTGCCGGATGCGAGGCTCGCGCCATCGGAGTAGCTCTGCACGTTGGCCGATGCAATGTCGGCGATTTGTGCGTAGGTTCCACCTGCGCCGGTCTTCCGCTCGATCCGGAATCCGGTTTCATCGCCGGCATTGTCAATCCAGGTGAGATCGATCTTTCCAGTGCCGCTATTAAAGGAGGCCTGCAATCCGCTCGGTGCGTTCGGCGCGGCAACCGCCACGCCGGTGATCAGGCGCGCTTTGGCCCAGTCACCGTGGTCATAGGCGTTGCTGTCGCCAGCGTCGTTGATGACCAGCCGCAACGTGCTGGCGTTGCTCGCCAGCGGAACCTTGATGCTTTGCGTGGTGCTGGAGCCGGTCATCCGCGGGCTCGTATATTGGAGAGCGCCGTTGACGTAGACCTGGAAGATAATACTGCCATTGTTGCCGGATTCATCGTCCACGCCGACATCGGCGTCGAATTCGGAATAGTTGCCGCCTGAAATGTTGTAGGTCGTGTCGGATGTCGCGTGCCCGCCAAGGCCTTTGAGATACCCGATACCATTGAGCGCCATCGTGTTGCCATCTGTTGCGCCGGTTTCGTTGTTGCTGCGATCCTTTTCGATCGGGCCCCAGCCGTTGATCATGCTGGTGGCGTTGAGATCGCTCAGGTAGACAGCATTGGGCGGAGTCGGCGCAGGAAGCACCGTCTTCAGCGCATCAAACCATTTGTTGGCCAGCTTCCGCTCCCCGGAATCGTCGGGGTGAATTCCGTCGAAAGTGTCCGCGGCGTTGTTGAAGCCGGTGTACTGGTCGACCAGAACCACTGGAGACTGAGCCGTGTTCTTCTGCGATGCGACATTCGCGATCAGGCTATTCAGCAGCGGATATTGCGATGTATTGAAATTCTCCGGGATGATCTGCGCCAGCAGGATTTTCACGTTCGGAACGACACTGCGCAGGTTGTCGATCAATCCGCTGATCTCGTTGGCCGTGCTTGAATTGCTCTGACCCTGCTCGATGTCGTTGCTGCCGGTGTGGAGAAGGACGATGTCCGGCTTCGCTGCGTTGGCCCACGCAACGATGTTGGCCTGAATCTGATCCGTGCGGATGCCGGAGTGCCCTTCATGATTCTGATCGAAGTTCGAATAGAGCGGCGAACCGCCGTTGACTCCGGTCAGGCTGCCGACGAAATCGACGTCGTAGCCCGCTTGCACAAGCTGGTTGTATAGGAAGAACCGGTAACTTGCGTGCCCGGGGAAACTCTCAGTGATCGAATCTCCCAACGGCATAATCTTCACGGCCGCCAGAAGCCTCCGCGGTTCCATATGTTCGATTACGACGGATTGACCTGTGGCCTTCTTCAAACGGGAACGAATATCTAACTTCATCGGGCTTCCTCGAGAATCGATGTCTCTCATTGCGAGCCAATGGTGCAAACCGCCATATTTCGGCGACTCGCTCAACGGGTCAACCCCAAAACCAGTGTCGGAATGAACAAATACGGCATTTAGGTGCCGCACCGATGCCCGAATCCCGCGCATCTGGAAGCCGCTGAATCCGCTGGTAACATGCCTGCCATGCAAAGCGACGAACTGCGTAGCAGACTCCGCGGCGTGGTGGCTTTCCCAGTCACGCCGTTCAAAAAAGATCTCTCACTCGACCTGGACGGCCTCCGCAAAAACCTGCGCGTGATGATTAAGCACCCATTGTGCGCGATCATCGCGGCCGCGGGCACTGGAGAATTCCACTGTCTCTCGCCAGGCGAGCACCTGGCGGTTGTGAAAACGACGATCGAAGAGGTCGCCGGGAAATTGCCGGTCCTGACGGCCGTGGGGATCAATCCACCGATCGCGCAGGAGATGGCGAAGCAATCCGCGCTGGCCGGTGTTGATGGAATCCTTATCTTCCCCCCGTTTTACCAGTCAATGGAGGATGACGGCATCGTCGCCTACTACAAAGGTATCGCCGATGTCAACCCGAAACTGGGAACTTTGATCTACAGCCGCGACTGGTTCAGTCCTTCTGCATCGCTGGTTGCGCGGATTGCATCGAGCATCCCGAACCTGATTGCATGGAAGGATGGGCAGGGAGACATCCGCAAGTATCAGATCATCCGCAAGCACGTCGGCGACCGCCTGCACTGGATCGGCGGCGCGGGAGACGACCTGGTGCCGGCGTACTATTCGATGGGTGTTCGCACGTACACCTCAAGCATCAGCAACGTGGCACCGCGGCTTTCCCAAAAACTCCACGAGCTTGCTTCGGCAGGACATTCGATGGAACTGACAACTCTTATGAATGATCTGGTCATCCCGCTATACGCGCTGCGTCAGAAGCGCAAGGGGTACGAAGTGTCGGTCATGAAGACGATGATGGATTTGCTGGGACAAGTCGGCGGTCATGTCCGCCCGCCACTGGTAGATCTCAAACCAGACGAGGTGGAAGCGGTGAAGTCAACCATTGATCGCTGGCGTACGTGGACGTAAGCAGCGTCACGTCCGCGCCTTTTCTCCAGATTACCAATCTTCAGCCCAGATCGCGGCATGCGATGCGCGGCGTATTTCATGCGTTCTATGCCGGCGCGTTTTCCGCGAGGATAGCGCAAGCGTGCCGGCGCATCGAAACAATTCGGCCTCCACCCCCGGCACCGAAAGCCTCGCCCGACGGAGCCTGCTGGTCTCATCGATCGCCATCGGCTGTCTGGCGCTGGCGCTGTTCATCTGGTATTCACTCCATGTCCTGCTGCTGATCTTCGCTGGCGTGCTGGTCGCGCTCATCTTGCGCGGGCTCGCGGGGCTGGTTTCGACGGCGACGAAGCTCAATCACAAATGGTCGCTCGCGATCGTGCTTCTTGTGTTGACGCTCTTCTTCGCTGGAGTCGGATGGCTGGCTGTCCCGACGCTCTTAAACCAAGTCGGGCAGCTCGGTGATCGAATTCCCCAGGCGACCAACATGCTCAAGGAACACCTGCAAAGCACGCCGTTGGGGAACGTAGTCGTCAGCCACTTGCCAACATCCGACGCGCTGGCGGCGTGGCGCGATCAGACGATCGGCAACATCGGAACTTTGATCTCCGGCGCTATTGGCGCGATTGTTACGGTGATGGTCGTTGCGGCAATTGGCATTTACGTGGCGGCCGAGCCGGAGTTGTATCTGCGCGGGCTACTCTGGCTCGTGCCGGACAAACATCGGAACCATTTCGCCGAGATTCTGGGATCGGTGGGTTTCACCTTAAAGTGGTGGCTGATCGGACAAGCCGTGGACATGCTTGTCATCGGCGCGCTGATGACCGTCGGCATGTGGATGGTCGGCGTGCCGCTGGCGCTGCTGCTTGGGTTTCTCGCGGCGATCTTCAACTTCATCCCGAATTTCGGGCCGCTCTTTGCACTGATTCCCGCGATGCTTTTGGCGCTGACAATCAGCCCGGCAAAGGTCGTCTGGGTCGTTGCGATCAACCTCACGCTCCAGGCGATCGAAGGATATCTCCTGCTGCCATTAATCCAACGCCGGGCCATTGACCTTCCGGGCGCACTGATCATCTCGACACAGGTGCTTCTAGGTCTGCTGGCTGGGGGATTAGGACTGGCGCTGGCAACTCCGCTGACGGCGGCGGCGTTCGTCGCGATCAAGATGCTCTACGTCGAAGATACCCTCGGCGAGGTCATCGACGAACCATCCCACGACGAAGCGCGCGAGGAAATCCAGAAGGTCAAACAGGCCAAGCGTCAGATCGATCAGGCAAATTGAGGTCACGCGGCTCTACCGATCGAACCTGAACAGCTTCGCGTATGGGTTCTCGTTACCGAGGAACATCGACAGGATGATTCTCGCCGCCATCAGACCGAAGGTGATGCCGTTACCGCCGTATCCGAGCGCGAAGTATGCATTGGGAAACTGCGGGAGTGACCCGATGAACGGCAGGCCATCGTTCGTCTGCGCGAAAGTACCGGCCCACGCGGTCGACTGCTCGATGTCGATCGACGGGAAGACCGTCGAGAATCGCTCGCACAACTTCGCCGCTTTGGCACGGAGCAGCGTATCCCGCGCGTGCGGATCGACGATATCTACATCCTCGCCGCCGATGATCACGCGATCGTCTTCGGTCGTTCGCAGATACAGATACGGCCGTGCCGATTCCCAGATCAGGAAACGACCGGGCCAATTGTCGAACTGCCCGATCGGCTCGCTCACCATCGCGTAGGTACTGAACAAATGAAACAATCCTGCCGGCACATGCGGCGCGGCTTCGTATCCGGTCGCGAAGATCACTTTCCTGGCATCAATCCTCGCGCCGTTGGATGCATGAAGGGCAACGCCGGTTGCGTGCGGCGTCTGGCGGACAATCTCAGTCTCTCCAAAGGCTTCAAGCCCTCGCTCGACACTCCAGCGAATCAATTGAGAATTGAGCCGGAACGGATCGACTTCATACGCAACGCTGGATCGCAGAGCCGCTGGCCGCGAAAGGTTGCACTGATCGCGCAAGGCATTGGAATCGAGAAAAGCCACATCAATTCCGATGGATTTACGGGCTTCGCACTCGGCGCGAAGCGAATCGACGACTTTGTCATCGGATGCCAGGTAAACACTGCTTCGCCGGACGAGTCCGCAACGATCGGCCAGTTCCTCGACGAGCGGCTCAAACGCGAGAACTGATTCCAGGCTCGCAAGATAAGCTGTCGTCGCGTGATCGCGCCCCAGCTTCTCCGCGAGTTGCACAAGCGGCGTGTCGATTTCGTACTGAAGCAATCCTGTGCTGGCGGCGGTGCTGCCGAGCCCGGGTTGCCGGCGGTCGACTAGTACCGTCGACACTCCCGCGCGAATGAAGTGGTACGCACACAACGCTCCAGTGATCCCGCCCCCGATGATCGCAACATCGCACTTCTTATCCGCCTCCAGTTTTCCCAGGCGACAGCGGGCATCTCCATCAAGCTGCGGCCAAAACACCTCTTCCGATTTGAGCTTCACACATCCAGTTTACCGCCCAGAGGCAGGTTCGGTCATGCGATGAAAGCGGATGAAAGGCTATCTGGACTTCGCGACGTATACCAAGCTACCTGCAAGCGCCCAACGTTTTGGCGCTGCGGGCGATTGACGACAGGAGATAAGCTGTGTGTGCGATGCAACGATTCCCAAATGAGGTCCCGGTAACACATATTGGAGGCACTCATGAACAGAGCACCCTTGTCCGTGCCGGAGATTGCGATCATTGGCGGCACTCGAGCGTTGCTCGGCGCTGGAGTCGGGCTCTTGCTTGCCGATCGGATGAACGACGACGAACGCCGCGCCGTTGGATGGACACTGGTGGCGGTCGGAGCGCTCACGACCATTCCGATTGCCGTTCAGGTCTTCCGCTCCATTTCGAATCAAGAGGCCGCTGATAGCCAGCGCAGGCCGTTGGTCGAGCGAGAGTACGCATCCTGATCGGCGCCGATGCAGGATGAACTGACATGACGTTGCAAGGCTGCTCTATCGGCTGACGCGCGACTACACGATCATCGCAGCATCACGAGCCCCCGCTCCCGCTTGCCCGCGCCCAGTCGAGCCCGAAACGCAGCAGGTACTTGCGGAGCCGATCCGCATCGTTGGGATTATTCTTCAGTTGGCGCGACGCACTGAAGAGGAGGCGACCCGCTTCGGAAAGAGTTCGAGATTGTCGGCATACCCGCACGACTTCGTTCAATTGGACGCGATCGAATGGATCGATCTGAGCCAGTTGTCCGGCGCTCAGGACTTCGTCCAGGCATGAGTCCGTCTCAACTTGTATGGTCGGCGTCCATGCCTTCCTGAGCCTCTCGATTTCGGCGTCCACAATCGGAGACGTGATCCGCCCGCCACCGGCGAGGGTGGCCATTCTGTTGACGGCTGCGTTGAGGTCGCGAAAGTTTCCGCTCCAGAGCGCATCGGGGCTTGTGGCGAATCGCAGAAAACGCTCCCGCGCTTCTGTGTTAAACGTCAGGGTGGTCCCCTGCTTGCTCGCGAATTGCTCGAGTTCGAATCGCAGGTTCGGCTCGATGTCTTCCTTTCGATCGCGAAGCGCTGGAAGCTGAAAGGTCCATAGATTAATCCGCGCAAGCAGGTCTTCCCTGAAATTTCCAGCGCGCACGGCGTTCGGCAGATCGCGGTTGGTTCCTGCGATCAGTTGAAAATCGCTTTTGACCTCCTTGTCAGAACCGACGGGGAGGAATGATTTTTCCTCCAATGCGCGGAGCAGCATCGCCTGCTCGTCAGTGCCCAGCTCGCCGATCTCATCCAGGAAGAGCACCCCGCCATCAGCGGCGCGAAGCAGTCCGGCTCGGTCTTGCATGGCGCCGGTGAACGATCCGCGCTTATGTCCGAAGAGCCCTGACATCGCGCCGTCGCCGCGCAACGTGGCGCAATTCACTTCAACGAACGGGCCATTGACCTGACGACGGGACTTCTTCAGTTCGTAGATTCGGCGCGCCAAGTGGGATTTTCCTGAACCGGTCGGGCCTGTCAGCAGAAGCGGCGCGGATGAGTTGATCGCTACGCGCTCGATCTGTTCGATCAGCGCGTTGAACGCCTTGTTGCGAGTATCGATGCCACTCTTCAGGAATGACAGACTCTCGGATTGCTCTCGCTTGAAACGGTCGGCCAGGCGATCGTACTTGGACAAGTCCAGGTCAATGATCTCATACCGCCCCGCCGACGCTTCACTTCGTCGTGGCGGGGCGCTCTGAACGAGCTTGGCTGGCAGGAGCCGACTCTCGGTCAACAGGAACAGGCAAATTTGCGCGACATGCGAGCCGGTGGTGATGTGAATGAGGTACTCTTCCTCGTCGGGCTTGAAAGGATAAGCTTTGGCCCAGTCGTGAAGCTCGCCATACACCTGGGCGAAATCCCAGGCATCGTCGAACTCGATTTCGTGAGTGTTGATGGTCGTCTCAGGTGAGACAGACTTGATATCCTCCACGACCTGCTTTGTGATCGTGGCAAACTTATTCTGACTGAGCAGTTCGAAACGACAGACCAGCAGATCCTCGTGCTGACATAGCGCAACGGTCGGCCGCCACTTTTCCCAACGCTGAGCGGTTGCACCCGTATCGAGTACGGCGCCGAGAAAGCCGATGATGACGCATGGCCGATTCATATCCTATAGGATAATATGCGATCTAGTAAGATACCAATTCATTGTGAGCGTCCTCGGGACCTTACACCTATACATTGCCATTATTCTATAAATATAAGGCACTTACACGGAAATAGACGATTCGGGGTAGGCCTTGGCACCGCCCATGCTCTAGCTCCGCCGTCGGAATCAACTTTGTCCGACGGAAAAGGTGCAACATGGCAAGCAAGACGCTCTTCAATTCGTTGGTTGGAAAGCTCATCCCGCAGGTCAATGCGGTGAACGAGGCGGGTGGTGTCGCGTATGCGATGTCCCCCGAGCAGACCCTCGCGCAGTACGCCGCGACCGGCTGCCTGAATTCGACGTTCTACGCATCGGCGGGCGAGCAGCTCGATACGGTCCTGAAGCTCTGCCAGACGATCGAGCCGGAGTTCATCGCGCGGACGGCGATCTACACCCGGCAGAGCGGCTTCATGAAAGATATGCCGGCGCTGCTGTGCGCGGTGCTGAGCGTCCGCTCGCCTGGACTGATGGCCGAGGTGTTCGATCGCGTGATCGATGATGCGCGGATGCTGCGCGACTTCGTTCAGATCGTGCGCAGCGGTGTCGCGGGTCGCAAGAGCCTCGGCACGCTGCCGAAGCGGTTGATCAAGCAGTGGATCGAAAGCCGCACGGATGAACAGTTGTTCCGCGCTTCGGTCGGAAACGATCCCTCGCTGGCGGATGTGATCAAGATGGTTCACCCGCGCCCGGCGAGCGCATCGCGGGCGGCGCTGTTCGGCTACCTGCTTGGCCGTGAGCCGGAAGAAGGCACGAAGTGGACGAATGATGATCTCCCGCAGCTCGTGAAGGAATACGAAGCCTTCAAGCGTGGTGAAAATAAAGCGGTGCCGGATGTGCCGTTCCAGATGCTGACGTCGCTGGAACTCGGCCCGGGGGAATGGAAGGCGATCGCCCGCCATGCGCCCTGGCAGATGACGCGCATGAATCTCAACACGTTCGTCCGTCATGGCGTGTTCGAGGGCGCGGATGGTAAGGAACTGACCAACCTGATCGCGAACCGTCTGCGTGATCCGCAGGCGATCGCACGCAGCAAGGTCTTTCCGTACCAGCTGATGGTCGCGTTCACCCAGACGGATGAATCGGTGCCTTCGGCAATCCGCGAGGCGTTGCAGGATGCGATGGAAGTTGCCATCGCCAACGTCCCGGCAATCGATGGTCAGGTGTATGTGTTCCCGGATGTTTCGGGTTCCATGCAGTCGCCGGTTACGGGTCACCGCGCGGGTGCGACGACCGCGGTGAAGTGTGTCGATGTCGCTGCACTGGTTGCAGCGGCCATCGTGCGGGCGAACCGCTCGGCCAAGGTCATTTCGTTCAGCGACCATGTCGTTCCGTGTTCGCTGAACGCACGCGACAGCGTGATGACCAACGCCAGGAAGCTCTCGCAGCTTCCGTCCGGCGGCACCAACTGCTCGGCGCCGCTGCGCGAGCTGAACGACCGCGGCGCGACCGGCGATCTGCTCATCTACGTCTCGGACAACGAGTCGTGGGTGGACTCGATCCGCGGTGCCGCGCGTGGCACGGCCGTCATGGAGCAGTGGACCCGCTTCAAGCGGCGCAGCCCCAATGCGAAGCTCGTCTGCATCGATATCCAGCCGTACGGAACGACGCAGGCGCAGGAACGGCAGGACATCCTGAACATCGGCGGATTCTCCGACCGCGTCTTTGACGTGATCGCGAAATTCGCAGGTGGTTCGCTCAATGCCGATCACTGGGTCGGCGTGATCAAGGAGGTTTCGATTTGAATGACAATCCCCCTGGCTCGGAAATCGAGCCAAGGGGAAATGAAGAGGGTCAAGCGGCCGGGCCGAATGCCTGTTGAGACTACATTCAAAGTGTCCCGTCTCAGCAACGACGATTGGTCGGCCCGGCCGCTGGATCGCGGGCTTACAAAAACTTAGCCACTCAAGGCAGTACACAGGCGAATGCTGGTGTGGAGTACATGGTAGCACGTGGGTTCGAATCCCACCCGGTCCACTCGATGCAACATGCGATGGGCCGGACGCAACTCTCGCCGATCTGGTCGCCGTGTTCTTTAGGCTTCACCCCCCCGGTACGCCGGGGGAGGGCCGGGGTGGGGGCTGCAAGACGGACGGAGTGTAGCGAAGCCAGGTATCGCGCTCGCTTTGGAAGCGAGAAACCGCTGGTTCGAATCCAGCCGCTCCGATTGTGAAGAGGTGGAATGATCCCGGCGAATGCTGAAGGAACTACATTGAATCCAGCGCCGCTTCGGCGGCATGCAGGTGCAAATCCTGCTCGGAGACGCAAGTCGCCGGTGGTGAAAACAGTAAACACACTGGAAGGTCGAAAGACCGTTGTTTCTTCGATCTAGTCGCCGGGATCATTTGAAGTGTATGGAGAACCGAACGCGGCCGTGCCGGAACCGGAAGACGAACGCGCCTCAGAAGCGCGTGGGCGCACGCCCGTGTGGGTTCAACTCCCACCGGCCGCATTGTGTGACGAATGCCGTCGGGATTACATGCTTTCGGAGCCCGAGGTCGTGGGTTCGAGTCCCACCAGCCCTGCTTATGTCAATCGACGGGGCTGTAGCTCAGTGGAACGAGCGCGGATTGTCTCGGCAAGAACTGGTCGTCGCACTTAATTTCCCGGCGAATGCCCGGAGGAACTACATTTTTAATGCGTAGGTCGCGGGTTCGAATCCCGCCGCTGGCGAAAGCTGGCGTAGCTCAGTGGTAGAGCAACGGCCGTCGAAAGGCGGATGTTTCTCCAAATTTGGTCGCCGGTTTTTTGATGCTAACGATTCGTGCGAAAATGACGCGAATGCTGTCGGAACTACATGTTGCGGGTTCGAGTCCCGTCGGCTCCACTTGAGTGTGCTAATGGGGGCCGTAGCTCAATCGGTAGAGCAGCGTTTCGGCCACACTTGTCGCGCAGATTCGCCGATCAGAAAGATGCTTATGGAAACCACAACCGAATCAACTTCTTCGCACATCGTTGCGACCGACGACGCGCTCGGCATGCTCCCCGTGAAGGGCCGCAAGCCGATTACCGTGATCGGCAACAACTCAATTCGCGCCGGCTTTGATGCCAAGTGCATTCAGCAGGCGATCAATTCGCGCATGGCTCCGGGGGTCACGGACCTGGTGCTTAACCCTGATGCGCACGCCGGCTATGGCGCACCTGTAGGTTGCGTGATGGTCTCGCCGACGCACATCTATCCGGGCCCGGTCGGGGTGGACATCAAATGCTCGATGAGCCTGCTTCAGACGGATATCCCGGCGGACACGATCAATGATCGGCGCGTTCGCCGTGAACTGATCGATGCGATCCTGCGCCGCATTCCCACCGGCGCCGGCCGGGGCCAGCGCTGCGCGCCGCGGTCGCGGAAGGTGAATGCGGATCTTGGCCGGCTCGCGGCGATCGAAGGCGCATCCGAGCAGGTCTGCCATGCGCTGGGAATCCCTGCAGAATGGGCATCCCGCTGCGAGGATTCCGCGCATGTCGGTCACGACGGCACGAGCGATTCGCTTGCGGATCGTCTCGACCTGCTGCTCATGGAGGAAAAGCTCGGCGACTTCGCCGACAAAGTCTCGCAGCTCGGCAGCTACGGCGGCGGCAATCACTTTGGCGAATGTGAGATCGTCTCAATCGAGAAAGGCGACCGCGCCCGCAAGGCCGCGGAAGTCTTCAGCATGAAGGACGGCTGCGTCGCGTTCCTCTCCCACTGCGGATCGCGCGGCCTGGGTCACCGCCTCGCGTCCGGCCAGTTCCGCGCGCTTCAGGGCATGTTCGAGCAGTGGAGCATCCCGCTCCCCGGCGCGGACAAGGAACTGGTCTACGCGCCACTCGGCACGCCGCAGGCCGATGCGTACCTCGACGACATGGCGATCGGCGCGAACTTCGCCACGATCAACCACATGCTGATCAACGCACTGGTGCTCGAAGCGTTCCAGGAAATAATTCCCGGCACGACCGGCCAGCTCGTCTACTTCATCAGCCACAACATCGCGCGACAGGAGATCGTCGATAACCAGCCGGCGTGGGTGCACCGCAAGGGCGCAACCCGCGCCTTTCCCGCACAGCATCACGCGCTGAAAGACACGCCGTTCTACGACACCGGCCATCCGATCCTGCTCCCCGGCAACCCGCGCGAAGGCAGCGTCGTGATGGTCGCCGACGAAGGCGCGAGCAAGAGCTGCTTCAGCGTCAACCACGGCGCAGGCCGCCGTATGGGCCGCAGGCAGGCGATCCGCGAACTGGATCAGTCCAAGATCGATGAGGAACTGAACCAGTGTGATATCCTCAGTAACTGTCGGCTCTATCCGAAGGACGAAGCGCCGGATGCATACAAGGATTTTGGACAGGTGCTCGGCAGCGTTGAGAGCGCGGGACTTGCGAGCATTATGGCGAAGCTGAAGGCGCGGTTTGTGATTAAGGATGGCGGAGAAAGCGATGACTGAAGCGACGGGTCGGTCCGTCAAACATGGGGTCTGCGATGATTCTGATTGACGGCTCTCTCGGCGAAGGCGGCGGCCAGATCCTCCGTAGCGCTCTTGGTCTGTCGATGGTGACCGGCAAGCCCTTCCGCATCGAAAAGATCCGGGCCAATCGGGAGAAGCCGGGGCTGCTTCGGCAGCATCTGACCGCGGTGCAGGCGGCGGCCGAGATTTGCGGCGCGAACGTCAGCGGCGTCAGCATGGGATCACGCGAATTGGAGTTCACTCCCGGCCCGGTCAAACCCGGCGACTACCATTTCGCGATCGGCTCGGCCGGCAGCACGACGCTTGTGCTCCAGGCGCTCCTGCCCGCGCTCTTGTGCGCGTCTGGGCCGACCAACATCACGCTGGAAGGCGGCACGCACAACCCGCACGCCCCACCGCTCGATTTTCTTGAGCTCGCGTTCCTTCCGATCATCAACCGCATGGGCCCGCAAGTCTCGGTCGCACTTGAACGGGCCGGCTTCTACCCCGCCGGCGGCGGACGCGTGTTCGTCCACGTTCAGCCCGCGCCGACACTTTCGCCGATCACGATCGAATCGCGCGGAAAGACGACCCGCCGGCTCGCGAAGGCGGTCATCGCCGCACTGCCCGGTGACATCGCGATCCGCGAACTGAAGCGCGTCGAGAAAATGCTCGGCTGGGCCGGCGATGAACTGCAAATCCGCCAGCTTCCCGACGATCAAGGCCCGGGCAACATCCTGACGCTGATGATCCAGAGCGAGCACGTCGCCGAAGTGTTCACCGGCTTCGGGATGAGGGGCGTGACGGCGGACGCTGTTGCCCAAAACGCGGCGCAGCACGCCCGCCGGTACCTCGCCGCCAACGTCCCGATCGGCCCGTGTCTGGCGGATCAGCTTCTGATTCCATTCGCGTTGAGCGGTACCGGCCAATTCGTGACACAGGAACTCACCCAGCACACGAAGACGAACGTGCTTGTCATTCAGCGCTTTCTGGACGTCACAATCGTTATTGAAGAAGGGGGCAGGGATTCGGTTCGGATCAAATTTCTGCGATAGAGGATAAACCGTCTCATTCGGAACGTGGCCGGGCATCGCCGGTAGGCATGTGCACACTGCATGTAAGTGCCGCGGACGCAAGGGTATGGGCCCGGCGGGAGTGGGGAGTCCATCAAACAACTCCTTGTGATATCGCCGGCGGGGCGTGTAGAATCCGGTGACTAATCTGCGTGGGTGATGATGAGGATAAATCGTTTTACCGTATTCCTGGCTGTCACTGTCGCTTCGATCGGGGCGCTCTATTCGGTCAAGGGTGGACCGCCGCAAGAGACGCCGGCGCCTGCGGTTATCCCAACATCTAAACCTGCGTCTGAACTGGCTTTGACGGAAAAATCGCCGTTTGAGGGGATCAAGGGATTCCTCGACGCGTATTGCATCTCCTGTCACGGCAGCGAGAACCCCTCGGCGGGTATCTCCCTGTCGTTCGCCAACGAAGCCGCGGCCAAGAAGCAGGCCGAGCTGGATGCGGACTTCTGGAGCACGGTTTCCCGCGTTGTGTCCACAAGCGAAATGCCCCCGGAGCGGGCGAAGAAGAAGCCTGCCGAGGAAGATCGTGCACAGGTGGACAAGTGGATTGCAGGGCTTCGCAGCAGTGAGCCAAATCCTGGCCGGTTCGTGGTGCATCGGCTGAACAACCGGGAGTATGCCAATACGATTCGCGATCTGTTTTATTTGCCAGAAACCTATGATGCCTCGGCCGATTTCCCCGCCGACGAGCGCGGTGACGGCTTTGATAACAATAGCGACACCCTCACGATCTCTTCGGTGCTGATCGAGCACTACCTCGAGTCGGCTGAAAAGACGATTAACCTCGCTTTGAACATCGATGGCCACGGCGACAAGACTGCCGCGGCGAAGCTCAACGCGCCTACGAGGGGATTCAAGGAAGACTTCGGCAACTGGCAGGAAAAGACGCGACTGGTCATCCAGGCGTTTCTTCCGCGCGCCTACCGACGCAATGTTTCCAAGGAAGAGATCGACGAAGTAATGAAGTTCGCGGCACTGGCGTATACGCACGACGGCGAAAGCACCAGCCGCGCGGCGGGCCTGGCGATGCGCGCGGCGATCATGTCCCCGGAATTCCTCTTCCGCCTTGAGCATGACTGGGGCCACGAAGGTGAAGGCCGTGTCTTCGCCATTGACCAATACCAACTGGCTAGCCGACTCTCATATTTTCTCTGGTCCAGCATGCCGGACGACACGCTGTTCGCGGCAGCCCGCGAAGGCAAGCTCCGCGAGACGCTGCAAGATCAAGTGAAGCGGATGCTCGTAGATCCGAAGGCGATCAGCCTCACCCGCGACTTCATGGGCCAGTGGCTCGAAATCCGCGGTTTGGACAAGACCACCAACTGCCCGCCGGACCTGCTCGCGGCGATGCGCAGCGAAACCGAGCACTTCTTTGACTACATCGTCAAGGAAGACCGCAGCATCATGGAGTTCCTCGATTCAGACTATACGTTCCTGAACCAGAAGCTCGCCGAACACTATGGCATCAAAGGCGTCGAGGGGGATGAGTTCCGCAGGGTGGAGATCGACCGCAATGTGCGCGGCGGCATCTTCACGCAGGCGAGTTTCCTGACGCTGACCGCCAAGCCACTGGGCACCACCCGCCGCACCAGTCCGGTCAACCGTGGCAAATGGATTCTCGAGAACATCTTCAACGTAAAAATTCCGCCTCCTCCGCCTGGCGTGCCAGCGCTTGCGGTCGATGATGGCAAGGAACTCAAAGGCACCGTGCGCCAAATTTTCGAGCAACACCGCCAGGACCCCAACTGCATCAACTGCCACGAGCGCATGGACCCTTACGGATTCGCGCTGGAGAATTATGACGGCTTTGGCGTGTGGCGCACGCAGGACAATCACGTCGACGTCGATGCATCGGGGGAAATCAACGGCACGAAATACAACACTCCGCGTGAGTTCAGAACGATCCTCGCGGCTCGGCAGGATGATTTCCGACGGGCGCTGGTGACGAAGATCCTGAGCTATTCGCTGGCACGGGGAGTCGCGGATTATGATCAACCCGTGATCGACCAGATCTGCGAAGCCGTCAAAAAGGATGGCGACAAATTCTCCAGCGTCATCTTCAATGTGGTTAAGAGTTATCCCTTCCAGAATGCACGCGGCAGCGCGGCGGGAAAGAAACAGGAGATCGTGCAATGATAACCAAGCCGATGTCGCGGCGTGCAGTGTTGCGAGGAGTTGGAAAGGGCGCCTGCGTGAGCATCGCGCTGCCTTTCCTGGAAGCGATGCTGCCAAGGACGTTCCGCGGGCAGATCGTCGCCGCGGCCGAGGGTGCTCAACCTCTCGTCAACGCGCCGGCCATGAACCGGCTCGTCCTGCTCTACATGCCCAACGGCGTGCACCGCGACTTCTGGTATCCCGAATCAATCGGCACCGATGGCACCGACTACGAATTCTCCCCAACGCTGGCGCCACTTGAAAAGCACCGCAACGACTTCTCGATCCTCGGCGGTCTGAACGTCGATATGGCCAATACCTATGGCCGCACCGGTGACCACGCACAGGCCATGGCCTGCTTTGGCACCGGCGTTTCGATCAAGAAGACTCCGAGCGATGACATCAAGTGCGGCATTTCCTTCGACCAGGTGGTCGCGCACGAAATCGGGAAGAAGACTCGCTTCCCCTCGCTCGAGCTTGGGCTCGACTACGGCCGCATGGAAGGCGGCTGCGATCCCGGGTTTGCCTGTATCTATTCCAACAACATCTCCTGGCACAATGAGACCACGCCGGCGATCAAGGAAGTTAATCCCCGCGTGGTTTTCGATCGCCTGTTTGCTGGCCGGAAGCAATCCGACCACGGTGCTGAATCCAACGATCAGCGGGAGATGTACAACCGCAGCATCCTCGACTTCACGCGCAGTAGTTTGAACAAGCTTAACGGCCAGCTCGGCGCCAGCGACCGCCACCGGATGGACGAGTATTTGACCGCGATCCGCGAAATCGAGCGGCGTCTGGATGCGCCGCCAACCGACATGACCCCCCTGCCCGAAGGTGTCGTGCGCCCGCTGCGCGTGCCCGACACGTTTAAGGAGCACTTCCGGCTCATGGCCGACCTTCAGATTCTGGCGCTTCAGATGGATGTCACGCGGATCAGCACCTTCACACTGGGCATCGAGCAGAGTCGGCGCGTCTATCCCGAGATCGGCATCCCCGAAGAACACCACGGGCTGACGCACCATGCCGGCAACCCGGAAAAAATCGCCAAGGTCTGCAAGATCGACCACTATCAGGTCGAGCAGTTTGCGTACTTCCTGGAGAAGATGAAGTCGATCAAGGAAGGCGACAAAACCCTCCTGGATAACTCCATGGTCGTCCTGGGCAACGGCAACGGCGACGGTGCCCGCCACGACCACAAGAGCTGCGCCTGCATCCTGGCCGGCGGCGGCGGTGGCACGCTCAAACCCGGACGCTACCTGCAATTCCCGCAGGGCACCCCCATGACCAACCTCTGGCTCTCCCTGATGGATCGCATGGGCGTACAAGTCGAACGCCACGGCGACAGCACGGGGCGCCTGGAAGGGCTCGCGTAGTAGAAGAAAAGTCTGGAAATCGGAAGCCTTTGCGTGAGGCGATTGCCCTATTCATCGTTTCACGGCAGTGCAAAGGCGAAAAAGTTCGATCCCGCGCCGATTGCCACGTACTGTTTGCCGTCGATGACGTAAGTCATCGGAGACCCCTTGAATGGCTGCGCGTGCGCATCGAAGTGCCAGAGGTACTTGCCGGTGCGCGCGTCGGCCGCGGCAAACTCGCCGGTCGACTCGCCGAAGAACACGACGCCGCCCGCGGTGGAGAGGACTCCCGAATAATTGTTTTCGGCGACGCCGGGCATTGAGATCTGCCAGACTTCCTTTCCATCCTGGATGTCGAACGCCCGCAGAATTTTTTTGGCAGGATCCGCGGGATTGGTGTAGCGGTCGAAACCTCCGTTGGCTGCTTTGCGATAGATCGAGTAGTCCTCAACGGTCATCACATAATAAAGCCCGGTGTCGGGGTTGTATGCGGTTGAATACCAGTTCGTGGCGCCGCGGACAGCCGGAGCGGTCTTCACTCCGTCGATCGTCACCTCGTTATTCGGCAGTAAATCCGGCCTCCACGTGATCGGGTTGATGCCGCTGGCCCATGTGAGCTTGTCTACCATCCGCGTCGCCATCAGCGGCTTGCCCGTGGTTCGATCCAGGACGTAAAGAAATCCGTTGCGGTGAGCGTGCAGTAACAGCTTGCGATCCTGCCCGCGCCACTTGGCATCAACCAGCACGATGGGTTGGTTCGCATCCCAGTCGTGCAGATCATGCGGATTGAACTGGTAATACCACAGGATCTTCCCGGTCTTCGGGTCGATCGCCAGATCGCAGTTCGTATAGAGATTGTCGCCGAGTCGCTCGTCGCCATCGGTGTCGGGATGAGGATTTCCGGTGGCCCAGTAGAGAACGTTGGCATCGGTGTCGATGGTTCCACTGAGCCATGTAGCGCCGCCACCAAGGGCCAGCGCGGTGCCTTTCCATGTGTCGGCGGCGGGTCCGGTTTCTCCCACTTTGGGAATGGTCCAGAGCCGCCAGGCGAGCTCGCCGGTCGTGGCCTTGTAGGCGGCGATATACCCCCTGATTCCGTTGTCGCCGCCACTGGGGCCGATGACCACCAGATCACCCATCACCAACGGAGCGGAGGTCCCTCCGTAGGCCTGCTTTTCTTCCGGCGTGTAAACTTCCCAGAGCAAGGCGCCGGTCAATCGGTCCAAGGCCAACAGCCGGGCATCGTCGGTGAAGTAGAAGATCCGATCGCCGAGCACCGCCACCCCTCGGTTGACGCCGATCGCGGCGTCGCCGGAAACAATCGACCGCGGACTTTTCGGGCGTTCGTAACGCCAGATCTCGCTGCCGGTTTTTCCGTTCAATGCGTAGACCTGATTGTTGCCGGTCACGTACATCACTCCGTCAATCACGATCGGAGTTGCTTCCAGTCCCGCAAACGGAATCGGAAACGACCATTGCACCTGGAGCCTGGAGACGTTTTGCGCGTTGATCTGGTCAAGGCTGCTGTGGCGGTTGCCATTGAGATTGCCGTTGTACGTCGGCCATTCACCCTTTTTCGGATGGGTGATCGCGGTTATTTCCGCCTGGCTGACCGGCGCCTGGGGTGCGGTGACTGGCCCCACGCCGGTGCCATTTAGTCTGCTCAGGTACGCGAGCAGATCGCGCTGCTCGTCGATCGTGCCCTTGAAGGCTGGCATTGCCGAGTGGTTCTCCGGCGTCACCTTTCGATATTGGCTCTCGCCGAGCAAATGCAGCTTGCCGTCTTCGGTTTGGAGTACGACCTCGTGACTGGATAGCACCCGCGCAAACCCACGTAGAGTGGCTCCGTCATTCTGTCCGACTGTGACAGTCGCATAACCATCGGTGATGACTGCATCGGGATCCAGAATCGATTGTGTCAATTCAGATGAATCCAATTTCTGGCCAACGGAGGAAAGGTTCGGGCCGATCGAGCTACCGGAACCGCCGACCCGGTGGCAGGTGTTGCACCGGCCACTGCCGAAAAAGATCCGCTCACCTGCCTGCGGATCGCCTGGCACCGTGGTCGGTTTTGTCGTGTTCAAGGCGCGGATGTACCTGGCCAGCGCGGCAATATCCCCTGGGTTGAGATCGTCAAACGGCGGCATCTTGTTCCGCCCTTTTGTGATGATCGCGACTATCTCGTTGTCGGAGAGCTTTTGAAAGTGTTCCGGATTGATGAGGGTCGGCGCGCGTTCGGCGCCCTTGGCATCCCCCCCGTGGCAATCAGAACACTGGTCCTCAAATACCGGCGGCTGGCGCGGAGGCTCCGCTGCATTGCTGGGACTAACGCAAACGAATAGCACACCCAGTTTGATCGCAAAACCGACGAACTCGCGCGATCTCATGTGATCCTCTCCTTTAGGGCGTCGAGCAGTCGCCATTCAGGTGCGCATCCTTCAACACAGTTCGCGTCAACAGAGTAAGCACTAGTGGCTGGAAAGTCATTTTCTAAATGACTCGTCTGAATGACTCTGGTATAGTTGCTCGTCACATCCCGTCTGCACTGCATGGTTGCACGAGGAGGCAGTGGCACATGAAAACCGTTGAACGACCTGATTCGCTATCGCGGCGAAGTTTCCTGCGCATTCTCGGCGGTGGCGCGGCTGCCCTCACGCTGGCCGGGTGTGAGTCGAATCTCAAATCGAGTTGGCGGGCAACTGGATCCAGCGCCAAGGCGCTTCGCGGCATCTTCCCCATTGCACAGACGCCATTAACGCCCGACAACAAGCTCGACATTCCGTCGATGATCGAGCAAGTCAAATTCATCGATCGCGGCGGCGTCCATGGATTCGTCTGGCCGCAGAATGCCAGCGAATGGACGAGCTTGACCGAGCAGGAACGCATGGAGGGAATGGAAGCGATCAGCACAACCGGAAAGAAGCTTCGGCCGGCAATAGTGCTCGGCGTACAGGGGTCGGACCTGTCGGCCGTCAATCGATACGTCAAACAGGCTCAGCGCGTCGGCGCTGATGCGATCATCTCTCTTCCACCGGCGGAGAATGCCGATCGCCAGGCGATTCTCGAATATTACCAGCAGGTCGGGAAGATGAGCGAGTTGCCGCTTTTCGTACAGGCCGTTGGCAATGTCGGTGTGGATTTGCTTTTGGAGATGTATCGAACGATTCCGACTATGCGGTACGTCAAAGACGAAGCCGGCGATCCGCTTCAGCGCGTCGAAGTCCTCCGCCAGAAAAGCACGGATCAGATCAAGGTCTTTTCGGGAGGGCATAGCCGCAAGCTGATTGAAGAGATGGGCCTCGGTTTTTCCGGCAGCATGCCGGCGGCTTCTCTTGCGGACTTGTACGCCCAGACGTTCGATCTCTGGCAGGCCGGGAAACAGGATGACGCGCGGGCGATGCAGAAAAGAACGCTGGACGGATTGAACGTGATGCTCAAATTTGGACAGGAAGGGATGAAATTTGTGCTCTGCGAGCGCGGGGTGTTCAAGACCTATTCGGCGCGTCCGACGCCACGAGATCTCAGCGCTTCGGCAGCAGTCGCCAGAGGCGGATCCAACACTGCAAAACTTGATGATGCCGGCAAGCGGGCGATTCGCGACATGCTTCAATCGCTTAAGCCTTACCTCAAAGCATGAGGTGATGACCCATGTTCGACAACAATCTCAATCGTCGCGAAATTCTCAAATCGCTTTTCGGAATGACCGCGGCATTGATGCTCCCGGAAGTGACCAATGGTCAGCAGTCGCCTGCGACACAGCCCGCGCCCGCGCGCGACCGATACGGCGAACTGCTTCCGCAGCGCCGACTGGGAAAAACCGGCGCAATGGTCACGATGTTGGGCTTGGGCGGGCATCACGTTGGCCGACCCACCAACGAAGCCGACGCGCAGAAGATCATCGAGACCGCCATCGCCGGCGGCGTGAGATTCTTCGACTGCGCAGTCGTCTACTTCAACGGCGATTCCGAAACCCGCCTGGGCAAATATCTCACGCCAAAATATCGCGACGTCATCTTCCTGATGACCAAATCACAGACCTACAAACCGGAAGACACGCGCAAAGACCTGGACGATTCACTCCGCAGGCTGAAAACCGATTATCTCGACCTCTGGCAAATGCACGATCACCGCGGGCCGGATGATGTCGATAATCGTCTCAATAGCGGTGTTCTCGAAGTTCTGCTTGATGCCAAAGCCAAGGGCAAAGTGAAACACATCGGCTTCACCGGTCACTGGTCACCGGAGACGCACATGCACATGCTCGATCGGATCGGCAAGGACAAGAACGATGTGCTGGAGACCTGCCAGATGCCGATCAACCTGGCCGATCCAAATTACAACAGCTTTGTGCTACGGGTTTTGCCCGAAGCAGTGAAACGCAACTATGGAGTCCTGGCGATGAAGACACTGGCCGGCGGTGGCTTCGTCGGGCGGCAGGGATCGGCCCCGGTCGATCCGAAGCGGCCCATTGTCGTTCCGGCCGCCGTCAGCGCCGCCGAGGCGCTGCAATATGTCTGGTCGCTCCCGGTGAGTTGTCTTATCAGCGGACCGGATTCGGCCGAGCAATTCCAACAGACGATCAACATCGCCAAATCCTTCAAATCGATGGCTGAGCAGCGCAGGGAAGAGCTGCTCGCCAAAGTCGCGCCGATCGTCAAAGGGAACAACGTCGAATACTACAAGATGCCGCCTAGCGCATGAACGTAAGGAGCACAGTATGCAATCAACAACATTGTTTCGCGATCTCTTCGTTACGGTCATTGCGTTCAGCCTGCTTCAATCCATCTCGTTCGGTCAGGCCGCCGCGCCGACGACGCGCGCCGCAACGCCTCCACCGCTGCGGGTAAGCAACGGCGGACTGAAGCCGCCACTTGAGAAAGAGTTAATTTATGTCGTACTTCCCGGGACCCTTGAGGGTTCATGGGACCAGAACGGCAACGGAATTGTCGTGCTGGACGCGACAAACAATTACAGCTTCGTAAAGCGCATTCCGACATGGAATGTCCCCGCCAGCGCCTGGCCGATGCAGGTCGCGGGAGTGACGGCCTGCCCGGAAACGAACATGATCTACATCGCCGCGCGCGGGCGGCTAGGGGCGATCGACCTCACGACCGAAAAGATGGTTTGGGACAATGCCTACGATGGCAATTGCTGCGAGCGCCCGCAACCGGCGCCGGATGGATCCTTCATTTATGTCGGCAGTGATCTCAAGGATTACTGGTATGTCGTCAATCCGAAGAGTGGCGAGCTGATCACAACGGTTCAATCGCCGCTCAGTCCCAATGCGCACAATCTCAATCTCAGCCCGGATGGCAAGGTCGCTTTCATGGCCCCCAACGGCAAGGTGATGGGCCTGGCCGACACAACCGTGAACAAGCTGACGAAGACGATCAGCTTCCCCGATAATGTGCGTGTGTTCGTTGTGAATCACGATGCTTCGCTGATTTACACGGATCAGAATAACCTGCTCGGCTTCCTCATCGTCGATGTGAAGAGCGGGCAGATTCGCCACAAGGTGGAAGTCCAGGGTTACGGCTGGCCGGACAATTGGAACAACCCCAATAGAAAGCGCGTGCCGCATAACTGCCCAAGTCATGGCATAGCGCTCGTTAATAACGAGAAGGAAGTGTGGCTCTGCGATGGCTTGAACGATTACATCCACATCTTCGACAACACCCAAATGCCGCCCAGGCAAATTGCCAGCATTAAAACAAGCGGCGGCCCCTTCTGGGTGATGCCCAGCATCGACGGCAAACGGGTTTATTGCTCCTCGAGCGATGTGATTGACACCACCACGCGTAAGATCGTCGGCCAGCTCAAAGACGAATACGGCCGGCCAATGTACAGCGAAAAATTCCTCGACATGGTCTTCCGTGACGGGAAGCTGATCAAAGTCTCAAACCAATTCGGCAATGGCCAACTCATGCCAGAAGAGAGCGCGGCGAAGAACTGACGAAGCCCGATCGGGATCAGAGCGAGCCTGGAAGGACAAAGCAAACGTCGGTTAGGTCACCTTCCAAGTACCACCGAACTGAATGAACTTGACGCTGCGCGGGTCGCACCGGGTGATCGGGAACTGGCACACCCCTTGCGATCCTTTTTTACATCGGTCCAAAGTCCAATATACGGAGGCTATATGCCCGCGGTTGTCGATACGGAATTGTGCAATGCCTGCAAGTCTTGCGAGGAAACCTGCTCGGTCGCTGCCATCACTGTGCCTGATACGGTGGCGGTAGTGAGGGTGGAAGAGTGCATCGACTGCCATGCCTGTGCCGAGGCATGCCCCAGCGCCGCGATTACCATGGTCGACTGATCAAAAGCTATTCCTTCTTCTGAGAAGCCGCCAATGCCGCGGCTTCCCAGGCTTCGATGTCGCCGGTGAAGTATCTCACGCGCACCTTTTTGTATTCGTGAGTCGAGTAGAGGGCTGCGTAATCCGCGATCCGCGTCTGCCGGGAGATCTCGGCCAGCACCTGCTCGCAAACTTCCCGGGACTGACCATGCACCATCGTGAACAGTGAATAAGGCCAGTCGGGATAACTCGGACGCAGATAGCAGTGGCTGACGGCGGAGAAGCCGGCAGCAATGTGGCCGAATTCATCCTGCCGATCCACAGGTACAATCCAGGCGCCCATCGCGTTGGCGCCAAACCCCGCTTGGCGATGCCTCAGCACCGCGCTGAATCGCCGCATCGATCCAATGGATTCGTATCGACGCGCCGTGCCTAGCAGCTCATCGACGCTTACGTTCGCTTCAATCGCCCATCGCGCAAATGGCTCGGCCTCAATCGGTAAATCCTGCTGAAGCACGCGGATCATGCGCTTATCGGCATGGGTAACTTTGAATCCTAAGGCGCCGGCGTTCTGCCTGTCCGAATCGAACGCGGGCTGGTCCGTTCGCTCCACTGCCTCGCTGTCTCCCAGATTGAACTTCACGCCAATCTTGTACAGCTTGAGCGATGGCATCAGTCGCGTGGCGTGTGCGCCGCTTTCCCTGTGCAGCAGATCAACCGTCTTCTGAAGACCAAGGCGGCTGTCGGGAGGAACCGCCACGGTGTACCAGAGGTTGTACGCATGATCGCGCCGATAATTGTGCGAGACTCCTGGATGTGCACTGATCGCTGCCGCGGCGGATTCAATCCGCGCCTCATCGACTTTTGCCGCCACAAGGCAGCTCGTGTAACCCAGCGCCCGCGAGTCGAAGATCGCGCCGATCTGGCGGATGACCCCATCCGGGCGGGCCTTGAGACGGTTGATCCGCGTCAACACATCCTGCTCGGTGACGCCGATCCGATCAGCCAGCAATGCAAACGGTCGCGGCTCCAGTGGCACCTGCTGCTGGATCAGGTCCAGAAGCGCTCGATCGAGTTGATCCAGATCGACGGCCATATCTACTCCCCCAGGAGCCGGCGGGCACCTTGCGTCTCAAGCGAAGTGAGGACGGCCTGCACGGCAGATTCCGATGTTGCCAGCTCGGCTGCGGCGTCTGCGAGGATGACCGGCAGTTCCCCGCCGCGCGCCCCGACCGCGGCCCGAAGATGCACATGCTTGCTTTCCAACGTCGCCAGCACCGCGATCGGCGAATGACAGTCGCCGTTCAATGCCTGAACAATGCGCCGCTCCAGCGACACGCACATATGTGCGATTGGATCGTTCAGCACGCGCAGCCAATCACGTGTCTTCTCATCATCCTTGCGGCACTGAATCGCCAGGGCACCCTGTGCCGCCGCGGGCAGCATCTGCTCCAATGGGATCGGGAACATATCCGTCGAATCAAACATCCCGCTTCGCTTCATCCCCGCCAACGCCAGCACGACCCCGTCGAATTGCCCCTCTCGGAGCTTGCGGACGCGCGTGTCAATGTTGCCGCGGATCATTTCGACCTGCAGGTCGCTCCGGAGCGCCAAGAGCTGGCATCGACGCCGCAGACTCCCTGTTCCCACCGTCGCGCCCCGGGGTAATTCGGCGATTGATTGGGCTTTCTGGGATATGAGCACGTCACAGACATCCTCGCGCGCCGGGACGGCGGCGATCACCAGCCCGGCCTGATCCACCAGTGGCATGGTCACTGGCACGTCTTTGAAACTGTGGACGGCGACATCGATCGTTTCCGCGAGAAGCGCCTCTTCAAGCTCCTTGGTGAACAACCCTTTTCCGCCGGCGGCATGCAGCGGTTGGTCCTGGATCCTGTCACCGGTCGTCTTGCAGATGATCAGTTCGACCTTCAACCCGGGATGATGCTTCTCCAGCGCATCGGCGATGATCTGGCTCTGCATCCGCGCCAGCATGCTGCCGCGCGTCCCCAGGCGAAGTGTGTTGGTTGATGTAGCGAGGTCCACGAAACGAATCATATCTTGCAGGATGGGTATCTCCCACCTGTCCCGGTTACTTTCGCGTCACCGCGCTGTGAAGCGCGCCAACGAGCGTTGCGGAATTCGAACTATGCCGCCTTAACGTGCTGACGCAGGGGTGCATGAACTTGCCGACCAGGCGATCAACCACCTGTTCGACCGCTTGCTTCTGGTCATTCGTCAGATCCGGACACTTGCGGAACAGGCGCTGCAATTCCATGTCCCGCAGGTCGCGCGCGTCCCTGAACATCTGCTCGATCAGCGGATTCAGCTTCGTCGAATCCAGCCACTGCTCGAACGCGGCCACTTCTTCATCCAGGATGCGCTCACAGCACTCCAACTGACCGATGCGAAGCTTCTGATTCTCCGCAACCATTCGCCCCAGTTCGTCGACGTCGATGACATAGACCTGATCAAGCTTGGCGCAGTCAGGATCGACGTTGCGCGGCACGGCCAGGTCGATGAGAAAAAGCAGCCGACCTCGACGATGCTTTTGGGCTTCCTTGATGCGTTGCGGCGTGATGATCGGCATCGGGCAGGCGGTCGCCGTGATGACAATGTCGGCATGTACAAGCTGATTATCGAGCTGATCGTACGGGACCGCTTCTGCTTGGAAGGCATCCGCGAGCGACTTGGCATTGGTCAGGTTCCGCGTGGTGACGACAAATTCCTGCGCATTGGCATCCCGCAAGTGCTGGCATACCAACTGCGACATCTCCCCGGCCCCAACGACCAGCGTTCGCTTGGTCGAGAAGTCATCGAAAATCCGCCGTGCAGTATCGACGGCCACCGACGGCATTGAGAGCTTACCAGCGCCAATTTGGGTCTCGCTTCGCACGCGCTTGGAAACCTCAAACGCGTGATGAAACATCCGGTTCAGCGTCCGGCCAGTGGTCCCCTGCTCACTTGCCTGCGCGAAGGTCGCCTTGATCTGGCTGACGATCTGATTCTCTCCAAGCACCATGGAATCAAGTCCGCTGGCGACGCGGAAGAAATGCCGGCAGGCCTGCTCGCCGCTCAATTGATACAGGTAGCTCTTAAACGCATTCACAGGCAGATCGCGCGACTGTGCAATGAAGCTGATCAGGTCAGCGGCGCTTGGTGAATCGCCATCGCTAGCCACCAGGATCTCCACCCGATTGCATGTGCTGATGATCGCCGCCTCGGCTTTGGGGAAATGGTTGCGAAACAGCAACAGCGCTGTAGCGGAGCCCTCCCGGCTGAATGCAATCTGTTCCCGCACTTCGACAGGTGCGGTGCGATGATTCAATCCAATCAAGAGAATGCTCATGGCCTTCCTCCACGGGTCGTTCGTGCTTCCCACCACAGAAGCGCAGCGTACCCCCATAGCAGGCCTAACCCCAGGAGATATGCTGCGACGACGTACTGTGAGGCGTTCATAAAGTCTCCGAGAAATTAAACTGCCCCGGCACGCTCGGTTCGACCGCGGGGACGATCGCAGGATGGCGACGATTCAACTGATACCGGGTCACGATCAGTCCCACCGTGAGCAGAATCACCGGCACGAACCACGTCACAAGCGTCAGCTTCATCTGCGGTGCCAGGGAAATCGACGTGGGATGAATATCCGGCATCATCTTGGTTGAGAGCCAGACCAGCGGCACGTCGAGAAATGCGATGAGCCCATAAACCGCCGCGATCAAAGCACGCCGCTGGCTCGATTCGATGGATAACCGAACCATCATGTAGACGACATAGAGCAACCAGAGCACCAGGCTGAATGTGAGCCGCGGGCTCCAGGTCCACCATTGCCCCCAGGCGGAGCGGCCCCAGATCATTCCCGTGAGAAGCACGACCGTGCATAACTGCACCGAAACCCTGGCCGATGCGGCAGCAAGATGGTCCCACCACGCCTCGCGCTGCGCCAGGTACCCGACGCTTGCGATAAACGACACGAAACACGCCAAAAACGTGGAGATTGCGACCGGCAGATGCAGATAGAAGATCTTCTGAATCGCGCCCATCGTCGCTTCCTGCGGCGTGTACGCGAGGAGCGTCGCCACCGCGGCGACGGTGAGCAGTAGCGTCACAATCCAGTAGATTTTGTTCATCACGGCTCCTACGGCTCCAAGACCCATTCGAAAACCAGCCAGCTCACGATCAGAAAGATGACATCGAACGCTGCCAGCACTCCGATTGCTCCAAATCCAGGCCACACCCCGTCGCGGAACGCGCGGAGCATCATCTGCGTGGATGCGAGCACCAGTGGCAGCGTGATCGGGAAAACCATCATCGCCAGCAGACCGCCTTGCAGGCGGGTCGAACTCACCACCGCCGCGAAGAGCGTCCCCACGGCGGCGAAGCCGACAATGCCCAATCCCATCACCATCAGAAAGGTGAATGGAGCTGCGCTGAGATCAAACCCGAAGAAGAGAATCCCCACCGGCGTCACGACAGCCGCCACGGCGAATATGAGCAGCAAGTTGCTGACGAGTTTGGCGAGGTAAATGGTCCCACGATCGATCGGCGCCATGAGAAGCGCGGATAGCACTCCATCGTTCCGCTCCACCGCCATCGTTTTCTCGAAACAGAGCACGCCACTAAAGAGGTATGCAACCCAAAGAACCGCGGTCGCGCCAAACGCCGCCAGGTTGTTCCCGGCGGCCAGTCCCAGTCCGAGAACCGCGACGATCAGGATCCCCAGCACGGTGACCAGTCCCAGCGTCTGCCGGCTTCGCGATTCGATCCGCAGATCCTTGGCGGTCAGTAGCACGATCTGTTGGAGCATGACGTTCATCACATCACCTCCGACAGTAGCTCGCGGGCATAGAGCCGGTGGGTCGGCTGATCGATGGCGATAGAACCATGCCGAAGCACGATGGCGCGCTCGGCGATGCGGAGCGATTGTGCAATGTCGTGGTTGACCATGACAATCGTCTTCCCCGCGTCGTGCAGTTGCCCAAACAGAATTTCCAATGACTCGATCGACGGCGCATCGAGCCCGGTGAAAGGTTCATCCGCCAGAATGAGGCTTGGATTGTGCAGGAGGGCTCGGCCGACGCTAAGGCGCTGAGTCATACCGCGGCTGAAGTTGCGGATGGGTTCCGCGGCGCGATCGGCCAGGCCAACCATACGGATCATTCGATCGGCGCTGCGCTCGGGGTCTGCCAGAGCGTACAGGCGAGCGAAAAAGTTCAGGTTCTCTCGCGCCGAAAGGTCGCGGTAGAGCATGGGCTGATGGCCAATCAGTCCGATCCGGGACCGGAGGTCGACGACAGACGGCGTCATTGGCTTGCCGAACAACTCGATAGTTCCTGAGGTTGGCGTGCTCAACGCCGCCAGCAGGTTTAATAAGGTGGTCTTTCCCGCCCCGTTGGCGCCGATCAAGCAGACGAATTCTCCGTCGCTGATTTCAAGGTCAACATCGCGCAGGACCTGCCGTTCATCAATGACCCGACTCACCTTGCGCAGCCGGATTGCTGGTGCGGTCACGACAGGCCGGGGCGGTGGAGGTTGTGTCAACACGGTGGTCACGGTTCAGGCCTTGCTTGGAGTGCCTTTGACGAAGAAAAACGCGACGGCAAACACAACAACGACTCCGGCGCCGACGCCGCCGACCACTTGCGCCGCCATTGCGGTATCGCCGCTAACATTTGAAGCGGCGCGTTTTGGAGCGATGCCGCTAACCTTCAGCACAACCAGGTCTCCCGCGGCGCGGTCGACAGCCCGATAGAATCGCCGCTTGCCCGTCCCCATGTCATTCGCCCCGACAAACTCAAGTCCGGTGGCCTGCGCGTTTGTTCCATCCTCAGGCAGGAAGAGCATCAGGTTCTGGGTTGATGCAGGAGCGGTGATATCAAGCGAAGCTGTGCCGTTCTTGGCCGGGATGCTGTAACTGATCTGGTACTGTGTGATCCCCGGCTTGAGCGCCGCTGCGCTGCGCAGCTTGTTTCCTTCAGTGACCTTACAGCAATCCCGGAATCCGGCGAGCAGCTTGATCTGCGTGGCGTCCGCGGGCAAAGCCAGCGTGAACGTCACGCGCCCGGCTTCGCTCGAGACAGCACCCGGCCATGCGCGATCGGTCGGATTATCGATCGCCAGCATCTCTGTGACCTGTAGTTCTCCATCGACACTCTCGGCCATAACGTGCCGCATGCGAATCACCCATGCAGGCTGTGAATCGGCGGTTTCATAGACCGGGACCTCGACCTGCTGGGTCGGCGTCGTGGTGGAGAAGGCTTCGCCGATGGACTGGTATTCGACGCCTGCGTGCGTGACTTTCACGACCGGAAGAGGAGCCAGTGCGAGCGGTACGCCGGTGATCTGAGCTCGTCCGTTTTCGTCAAATCTGCCTTTAACCTGCTCCATGAGCCTGTCGTCGACGTACAGTTCCACCGAAAATGCATCTCGTCCAACCTTCGGCCCGCCGGCAGTCTTCTGCGCGGCGCGAATTTCCAGCACGCCGCTGACGCTCGGCTGCGACGTGGCGGCAGGGCGCTGCGGGAGGTCGGGGTGGCCGGCGGGAAGATTCATCCTGGCGGGTATCGCGGAGTTAGGGGCCCCGGTTGATTTGGGTGTTGGGGCCATCTGCGAAACGTCAGGGTGTCCCGCCGGCAGCGAACCCGATGGTGCGGACGGTTGGTCTGCTCTGGGAGGCGAGGAGGGCAGCATCTTTGAAATGTCAGGATGCCCCGCCGGTAGTGCCGGCCTCGTCGCGGGCGCCTGTGCCCATGCAACATTGGCTGTCCATCCGATCAGAACGGCTTTCATCAGCGTTTGCCATTTCATGGTCTGCTCCAATCTCACGTCGAAATCTGCACTGCCCGCGGTCCGCGCGGACGTCTTTGTTGCTTGCGACTTGTGGCCGGGATCGCCGCCGTGATCGTCGGTTTCCGCAGCGTCGGGATCATTGCCACAATTGCTCCGAGACTTAGCGTAATCCCGCCGGTCCAGATCCAGCTGACGACGGGATTGACCATCGCCTGGATCGTCACCCCACCGGCCCCGTCGGAGGCGGCAAGTGTCACGTACACGTCTTCGCGCCAGTTCGAAACGATCGAGACTTCACTGTTGAGCTGCTCTTCCCACTTGTTGTAGCGGCGGAATTGCGGCTTGAGGGAGGTCTCGGTGCCATCGGCTTCGGTCAGCATCAGCGTTGCCTGCAACGCATCGAAGTTCACATCCTGCACCTGGTCCATCGATGACAGAAGGATCGTGCGTCCGGCGAATTGGACTGATTCACCCTTCTTCAGCTCGAATGTGCCCTTCTGCTGGAAGAGGCTCGATCCGGTGACGCCGATCACCATCATAATCACGCCCACGTGCACGATCTGTGCACCGTAGCGTCGATGACTGTTCTCCAACTGTGCCAGGACCGCGCCCGCGATTCCCTCATGTTGTGTCCGCATCCGCACGATCACGGTTCGGAACAGGTCCAGCACGATCGTCGAAATCGCCAGGGCGCTGATGGCGGTTGTCACCAAGGCCCAGATGTTTCGCAGACCCAACGCCGCCGCCACGATCACTGCGCTGGCTGCAATCATTGCCGGAGCCAACAGGCCGCGGGCAAGCTTCGCGCCGGATTCCTTGCCATATGCCAGCACCGGGCCCGTCGCCATCAACGCTGCCAGCAGCAGTCCCAGGGGAGCAACGACTTTGTTGTAAAAGTTTGGCCCTACCGTGACTTTCTGCGAGCTGACAACGTCGCTGAGTAAAGGGAAGATTGTCCCGATCAGGGTGATCACGGTCATGCTCACGAGCAGAACGTTGGTCGCTAGAAAGAAACCCTCCTTGCCGGCAAGCCCTTCCAGATCGTGTTCCGGCTTGAGCAGCCGATTGGAAACTGCGATCAACACGACGCTGAACAGAGTCACGGCGGCGAGGAAGATCAGGAAAAAAGTCCCCACCAGCGATGCTCCGAAGGCATGCACGGAATCGATGATTCCACTGCGCGTGATGTAGGTTCCGAAGATGCACAGGATGAAGGTTGCGGCGATCAGCCAGGCGGTCCATTTCTTAAACATGCCGCGCTGATACTGAACCATGATGCAGTGCATCAGCGCGGTGCCCGTGAGCCACGGGAGCAGTGATGCATTTTCGACCGGGTCCCACGCCCAGTATCCGCCCCAGCCCAATTCGACATATGCCCACTGCGCGCCCAGGACGATGCCGATGCTGAGGAACAGCCACGAAGCCAGCACCCAGATCCGCGCCGGGGCGAGCCAGGCGTTATCACTTCGTCGGGCAACCAATGCACCGATGAGATATGCGAATGGGATCGTGAAACCAGCATAACCCAGAAAGAGGAGCGGCGGATGGGCGATCATGCCCGGGTCCTGGAGCATCGGATTGAGCCCATGCCCGTCGACGGGAACGACGTCCGACACCTTGAAGGGATTGGCAGCAAAGAGCATGAGTGCCGCGAAGAAACCGCACACTACCGCCAGCGACCCCACGATTGCCGCCGATTCGGTCAGGGATCGGTTGATCTGCGTTGGCTTAAGTCTGAAGACTGCGATGGTGCTCATTGTGCCCAGCAGCCACGCCCACAGCAGTAGACTCCCCTCCTGCCCGGCCCAGAACGCCGCCATCTTGTACCCGCTTGGCAAAGCCCGCTCGGTATATTTCGCGACATATTCGAGCCGCATGTCGGCTTGCAGCAAAGCAGTCAGCAGTGCGATTGATGCGAGCGTCAACAATCCCAGGAACATTCCAAGCAGGATCCGGGATACGCTAATGAACCGAATCGTCTGGAACTTCACCGCGGCCAACGCCATGAATGCTGCCAGCAGCGCCATGACCATCGCGAGACTTAAACTGAAATTTCCGATCAGCACGCTCATGACCGCTCCTTTGCATCGCCGCCTGCGGCGCTCTGGTGGGGAGAATTCGGTTCATATTTGCTGGCGCACTTGGTCATCAACAGATCCGCCTTAAATATGCCAGCGGCGTCGAGGTGACCTTCAACCACCACTTCCTTGCCAACTTGGAACATTTCCGGAATCACACCGTGGTAGTTGACGCCAACTTTCTTGTCTTTGCCGACGAGGATGAAGCGGGCGTCGATCCCAGCGCTGGAGAAGCCTTCGTCGGCGACTTTCCCGTGGAGGCGCACGCGCTGGGTGGCATAGCGGGGATCGGTCATGAAATGATCAACGTCAATGAAATAGACCCACCCCGATTTGGCTCCAGCTACTGCTAAGTAGCTGACTGCTGCCAGCAGGCCGATGCCGGCGACCAACAGTTTCTTCCGGGTGGATGACATTTGCGCTTCCTTTGTCTGGTTCGCTGCCTGATACAGATCAATCGCGGTGCCAAACAAGAGTATGTCATCGTTTTATCTCAATTGCTGTAATACGATGTGATAAATAAACTTACGAAACTCCATTAACACGTGCTGTTGTCACATTGAGTGGTGCCGTCTCACGACTGAGATTCCCTACCGGGTTTTGACAATGGGACTTGAGAAAGCCACGATCAGGGGGTGTGGCATGAGAGACAGAGTTGACTACCCCGGTTCGACATTACCAGCAGCTTCTTTTCGCTTGAATACGGACTATGGCACGAACCGCATCCGACACGGTCCTCAAACAGCCGTATCCGCCTGTCCAGCAGAGCTGGTGCTCGCAACGCCTCGTCGCTGGAGCTACCCCGCGATTGCCGCATGGAAACGCCAATGGAGTGATTTCCGGGCAATCCATCGAATTGGGGCGGGCTCGTTCCCGCGTCCCGGGCCATCAAACCATCGTGACACGATAAACACAGGTTGGTCTCATCATCGAATCGACCCAGCGAAACCGGAGAACCGCTGGGCGCACTCCGCATCGCCAGATGCGCACGTCCTAACGCGAGCGGATGCTGGGATTGGCTCGACCGCTCAGTGGAAATGTGACATTGCGTGCAGAAGGCTTCGCCGATCTGAGGATCGCGAAGAGTAGACACGGGTTCCGAGCGCGCACCTGCTGAATGAACTTTAGCGGTATCGTGACAGGTAACGCACGTCATTCGTCCCTGCTCCAGGGGGAGATGGGCAGGCACTTCCATCGACGGAGTCACGCCGACAGGGTGGGAGGTGAGCGGATCCAGCTTGTGACAGCGCTGACAATTGTTATCGGACGACTGCTGCATTGCCCGCTGCATAAGGTCCCGGCCGGCTGGTGCAGGCTCGGCGGCCAGTGCGCTTCCGAGGGCGATCGCCACGAAAACGCAAATATGGATTGATCTTATGCGCACCATAAGAGCTTTGGAACCAGGCATGCACGCGCCCTCCAAAGCCTTCTAATCGGCGTACGGGGTCCGTCACTTAGGTAGCAGGGGTACGAATTCGCGCCTCCGGGATGCCCGCAGCCAAGCTGATTCCCAATAATGGGACTCAATAGTTCTTTTAAGGTGGAATGATCAGCTCGCGGGCGAAAAACAGGACTTATAAATCCTTTTTTCGGCACCTCAATTGCTTAACTGAGAACAGTCCGAGGACATCGGACGGGGCAGTTGGCGGGGCCTCGGCATATGCCCGCCTGAACCAAGAGGAGACCTCACCATGAAACGGATCAGTCTTGCCTTGGCCACTTTACTCCTGCTGATGTCAGCGGGAATGGCCTGGGCGCAAACGAAGAATACACCGTACATCGAGCAGACGGCGCATAACTTCGCCGCGGGCGGGTTCGGCTGGGCGGATAACGAAATCTGTAAGCCCTGCCATACACCGCATAACGCCAAAGCTTCGGACGTCAGCGCCGCAATCTGGTCACACACACTCAGCCAGGCAAGCTACACGCTGGCCGGCGGGGTGACCCTCTCGCAGACTGACGCGCTGGATCCCTACAGCAGGCTCTGCATGAGCTGCCATGACGGGACCGTCGCGTTGGATGCATTTGTGGGAGGCGCAGGAACCAGCTTCCTCGGTCCGGCTAATAAGAACTACATCGGCACCGACCTCTCGAACGATCATCCCGTTGGAAACGAGGCTATTTATCCTCTGAGCAACACCAGCGGCTCGTTCCAGAACACGGTCGCCGGCCGAGGCGGCGCGCCCGCCGTCGGAACCAGCGTGCCTGCCCAGGGCAAAGGCCAGCTCCCGCTTCGCAAAGCGACGAACGGGACTGACTATGTGGTGAGCTGCGGTACCTGCCATAACCCACATGGGACCGGCAACGGCACCCTGTATCCCAAGTTGCTGCGAGGCACGAACGACAACAGCCAGCTCTGCCTCACCTGCCACATCAAGTGATAGCGGTGAATGAGTCTGGAGGAGGTTGTGATTCTGGGAGTCGGCTCGACCTAGGGGCCGACTCCCGTTGCTTGGAAGGTTGAACGATTTGACCGTCGCGTCCCTGGTTGCGTTCGTGGTGTAGGCTACGTTCCACGAAAGGAGTACACCGTGTCTCCCGTCGCTTTTCCAGTCCGTTTCATCCCAAGACTTATCCTGGTCGTTGCCAGCATCTTGATCAGCGGCTGTACGTCTTCGACGCCATCCGCCTCTGCCAAGCCGCAGGAGAAGCGCTATGCCTTCTGGCCGCCAGCGCCGGATGACCCGCACGTGCAGTTTCTGGTCTCTTACCGGTCCAGCCAGGACATCGCGCCGCCGGGAAGCAAGTTCGATGAGATGCTCTACGGCAAGGCCGAGGGCGTTGCCATCGTCAAGCCGTACGGAGTGGCGATGTGGAACGGAAGGATTTACGTTGCCGATCTGCGCACCCGCGGCGTAATCGTCCTGGACCTCAAAACCAAACAAACCCGCATCATGGGCATGGGAGGCAAGGCCGATCTGCAAACTCCGGTTTCTGTTGCGATCGGTCGCGATGGCACAAAATACGTCGCTGACTCGGGAAAGAATGCCATCGTCGTCTTCAGCGCTGATGAGCGTTACCTCACCACCTTCACGCAGAAGAACTTTCATCCAGTCGACCTGACCGTCTGGGAGAATGAGCTGTTCGTCAGCGACTTCGACGCATCCACGGTTAAGGTCCTGGATGCCCGCAGCGGCGTTCTGCTGCGGACGATCGGATCACTTGGATCCAACGCAGGCCAGTTCGCTCGGCCGCTGGGGCTTCGGATGGACAACCAGGGAAATCTTCTGGTGGCCGACGTATTGAACTGCCGCGTGCAGAAGTTTACCCGCGACGGCAAGCTCATCATGTCCTTTGGCGGCAATGGCGACCGTCCCGGGGAATTTGTGCGACCCAAGCATCTTACCACTGACAACCAGGGGATGATCTACGTCGTCGATGCTGCGTTCAGTAACGTTCAGGTGTTCGACGACTCGGGAAAAATCGTTGGATTCTTCGGTTCTCTTGGGAACCATCCCGGTTCCATGAACCTGCCAGCCGGGATTTGCGTGTCGGAAACTGATCTTGACCTGTTCGCTCAATATGTTCACCCCGCGTTCGAAGCCAAGCGGCTGATCATTGTGACCAATCAATTCGGATCCGATAAGGTGGCTGTGTATGCTGAAGGCCAACTCAAACCGGGCAAGACCGTGGCGGACCTAAGCACCAGCCGTTCAGATGTGGAAACGGGTCTGGCCAGTGGAGCGGCGCCAACGTCGCAGCCGATCACCATCGGTGTTCCGCTGCCTCCAGAGCTGTTGCCTACGACGGCACCTGCGTCGAATCGACCCTGAGACCGTCACGGCACGGGTGATCCTGGATGAAGATGATCGTCGCTTACCGAACAGGTTGCCGACAATGCCGACTCGTCGCGCCTCCAAGCTGCCGATTCCACTGCGAGCATTGACGATCCTGCTATCGTTGGTGCTGCTGGGGGGTTGGATGGGATGTTCGTCGCGCGAGCGGTACCGGGTGATGAACTTCTTTTTCGACGGGGTGCCGAATCCGGATGCAGCGCTGGCGCGGCGCGGCGGCGGCAGCGGCGCGGCGCCGATCGTCGTCACGCACAAGCCGTTCGCCGAGCAGAATTGCAATGCCTGCCACACCGGTAATGTCGAAAATGCTCTCTACAGTCCCGCCAGCGCCGCGGTCTCGCCGACGATCTGCCTGAAGTGCCACAAGGACGTCCCAAATCAGTACCCCGTGATGCACGGCCCCGTCGCTGCGGTCGAATGCCTCTTCTGCCACGCAGGCCATGAAGCAAGCTATCCCGCGCTGCTTTGGAAGAAGACTCCCGATGTCTGCATGCAATGCCACACTCGCGAACTTCTGGACCCCGCCGAGCCGGCGCATCTGGCGGCGGACAGCGACTGTCTGCACTGCCACTTCGCGCACGGTGGCCCGGAGCGCGGACTGCTCAAGGTGGCCAGAGCCCCGTCGCCGTTTACGACAGCACCTGCCACTACACCCGCCGGAGGGCTCAAATGAAGCCGCTCCGTCATGGCGGGCGTATCGTTGCACTCGTTACGTTGTTGATATTGTTTGGACTGCCCGCTTCGGCGCGCGCACAGGATGAGCCCGTGGTCGTCGGCAAACAGGAAAAGCTTCCGCCGTTCGGCTTGACCAGGCCTTCGGTCGCATTCAACTTCCTCGGCCAGTACAGCCACGATTCCTCGAAGAGCAACACCGCCGCCGAAACTCAAACCAACGAGACCAACTTCGAGGAAACGCTCTCTCTGGATACGACGGCTTATTACATCCATCCAAATTTTCTGAACATCCCCTTCCATGGAGAATTTGGATTGAGACAGGAAACGTTTGACTCGGAATCCACGGATGATCGCAGAAACTCGATCCTCTACCTGTGGGACACCGAAGCTCAGTTCTTCAGAGAACAACCTCTTAATTTCAGCCTCTACACGCGCCGATCAGAGGACATCGTGGACCAGGCGTTCGCGGAGAGCTTTCGGAGCATTTACACGGTTTATGGAGGCGTCCTGACGACCCGAAACAAATTCCCCACGATTCTACGGGTGTACCGCGAAGAGCAGCGGCAGGTAACGCTTGGCGGAACCGATGATTTCTCGCTCAATGATAATGTGCTGGAGTGGCATACCGATACGATCCCCGCGCCAAATCAAACGTTGAACTGGGACTACCGTCTGAATCAGACCGACCAGCAGAGTCAAAGCGGAGTATCGGATTCCTCCACCGGCCAGTCGGCAACGCTCGGGCATACCATCGCGTTTGGACCGGGGAATGCGTACACGCTGAACTCCACCGGCATCTACTCCGACACCACCGGCAATTTTGCCACCGAACGCTTTCACCTCGACGAGCGGCTGAAGCTGCGACATTCGCCTAAATTCGAGACGGAATACGAATACATCTTCGATCAACAGAATACGCTTGGCGTCGATCGCACGCTTCAGCGCGGAACAGCGAAGTTGCGACACCAACTTTACGAAAGCCTGCACACCAACGCGCAAATCGGCATTCTTCAGCTAGACGCCGACAGCGCCAGCCAGACCCGTGACATTTTCAGCACGCTCGACTTCGAATACACCAAGAAGGTGCCGCACGGGGAATTTCACGGGAATCTGGATCTTGGCTACTCATACCGAACGATGTCGGAAAGCTCCAGCCCGGTCGCCGTCGTCGATCAGCCGGGTTTCTTTTCGGGATTCGAGCCGATCATTATCCCGGGTCAGACGATCGATCCCAATTCGCTCTTCATCACGAGTCCCAAGGGGCAGATCTACGTTGAAGGAGTCGATTACACCGTCACCCCGCGCCCCGATGGCGTGCGGATCGACCGCATCATCGGTGGAGCAATTCCGGCCGACAGCGCCGTATTGATGGACTACACGCTGCTTCCGGTTCCGGATACGGACATCCGGACCTCTTCGCTGGGATTGTCATTTCGATACGACATTCTTGACGGGCCTTTGAAGGGACTCAGTCCGTATATCCGGATGGCGTTTATCGATCAGAACGTCCAGGGCGGCGGCGGAATCATCGAGCCGGCATCCGTACGCGGATACATCGCCGGGGCCGATTATCGTATCTGGGACCTCACCCTTACCGGCGAGTATGAGTGGTACGACAGCACGCTCGTTCCCTTCGACGCCGTTCGATTCATCGCGCAGCTCAACCATCGCATTTCCGGCGATACGCTGGTGACCGGCTACGCGAGTTATGTTCATACCGATTACACCAGCCTGGACCAGCAGAATACGACATTCAACGGCACGGTTACCGTGACCCACTTCCTCACCCGCAACCTGCTTATCTCGGCGGGCCTCAACTGGGTGGATCTGGACGACAGCGTCACCGGCCACACCCAAGGTCTCCAGGAAATCATCGATCTGCGCTGGCATAACCGCCAGCTCGACGTCTTTGCGAGGATTCGCAACGCCAACCGAACGACCGATGACGAGGATACGAGCTTTCAGTTTTTTGAACTCGGACTGAGAAGGGAATTCTAAAAGTGCGCAGCCGATCTGGACAACTCGTGGGAACGATGATGCTGATGACACTGCTCGGCGGGTGTGTTAAACCGGCGGGCGTCATTTTTGAACCGCTGAAAGAGCCGATCGTCTGGCCACGCCCACCGGAGACGCCACGAATTACTTATGTCGGACAACTGATGACCAGCGCGGATCTCAAGCCCGCCGTCAATTTCGGAGAGGCGCTGGCGGAATCCGTGCTTGGAAAGGCGCCGATCCGCTCGATGCTCACGCCTTACGCCGTCTGCTCCGACGGCGGCAGCCGGCTCTTCGTTGCCGACAGCAATGCACAACTCGTTCATGTCTTCGATTTGAAGACGAGAAAATATGAGCAATGGAAGCCTAAGGATAAGGAGCCGCCGTTCTCGCAACCTGTGGGAGTCGCGTGGGACCCGCAGGGGACGCTCTTCGTCGCAGATTCGGTCGGCGGGCGCATCTACGCCTTCGACAGCAAGGGAAATGTCCGCGCGGTGATCGCTGGATCGATCGTGTCACATCCGTGCGGGATGGCGTTTCACGCCGGCACCGGCCGGCTTTTCGTTGCCGATACCGGATTTCATCAGGTGATTGTCATCAACCGCGATGGCAGCCCGGTGGCGCGCCTCGGCTCACGCGGAAATGGGCCGGGACAATTCAACTACCCAACCAACGTCGCGATCGATAAAGCGGGACGCATCTTCGTGAGCGATTCGCTCAACTTCCGTATCCAGGTCTTCTCACCCGACCAATCCTCAGTCCGTCAGATCGGCAGCAAAGGCGATCTGCCCGGCTACTTCGGACAACCCAAGGGAGTTGCAATTGATTCTCAGGATCATCTGTATGTCGTCGATGCCAATTTCGAAGCAGTACAGGTCTTCGACTCCGATGGCCAGCTTCTGATGGACTTCGGTCACGAAGGAAGCGGCCCCGGGGAATTCTGGTTGCCGGCGGGGATTTTCATTGATCCACAGGACCGGATCTGGATTGCCGATTCGTATAATAGACGGGTGGAAGTGTTCGACTATCTGCCGGAGAAAGGGCCATGAAACTTCCAATGACTCAGCGCCGGGGCTGGTTTGGACCCGAAAAAGGTGAATGTCACCTTTTTTTGGCCTTTTTGGGAATGGTCATGTGCTTTCTCTGGGTTGGCCCGACGGTGGCGCGGGGTCAGCAGACCAGCATCATCGACAGCGCTCATAACCTCTCGGCGTCCGGGCCGGGGCAGGTCCGCGCGGTTTCGGAACAGCAGGTGTGCATTTTCTGCCACACGCCGCACAACGCAGCGCCGATCCAGCCGCTGTGGAACCGTTCACTTCCGCTCAGCGCCTACACCGTCTACTCCAGCACCTCCCTTCAGGCCAAGCCGGGTCAGCCGACCGGGTCCTCGAAGCTTTGTCTCAGTTGCCACGATGGCACAATCGCCGTCGGCAGCGTTCTCTCGCGCGGCCAACCCATCGCGATGGCCGGGGGGATTACTACGATCCCTCCCGGGCATGGGAATATTGGCACGGACCTTTCCGACGATCACCCAATCTCATTCCGCTATGACAATGCCTTATCCGCCCAGGATCCGAAGATTAAGCCCCCCGCCGCGCTTCCGGAGAAGGTCAGGCTCGATGCCAATCAGGAAATGCAATGCACGACCTGCCACGATGCCCACAACAACGCATTCGGAAAATTCCTGGTGATGGACAACCACAGCTCGCAGCTGTGCTCGAGCTGCCATCAGATCAATGACACATCGATCTCGGCCCACGTCACCTGCGCGTCGTGCCATACGATGCACTCAGCGCCCAGCGGGGCGATGCTGCTGACCGGGGTCAATTCATCTGAGACATGTCTGACCTGTCATTCGTCCCAGCCGGCTCCGGAACAGGGGAAAAACATCGCGATGGATCTGACCAAGCCCAGCCGGCACGATACCGTCGCGCGGCCGGTGGCGCCGGGGAGCGTGGGGTGCAGTGACTGTCATGAATCCCACACCATGCGGGATGGTGTGGCCACTGCCCCACTGCTGTCGCCGAAGCTGGGGAAGATCAGCGGCGTCTCCATCGCCAGTGGGCAACTCGCGGCTGCAAAATATGAATACGAAGTGTGCTTCAAGTGCCACGGCAAAAGCAACGTCACGGAGCCGAGGGTCCCGCGACGGATCGAACAAAACGACACTCGGCTGGAATTTGCGTCCAATGCGATTTCGTTTCACCCCGTCACGGCCGCCGGCAGAAGCCAGGATGTTCCCAGCTTGCGCAGCGTTTATACGACCGGGAGCCTGATTGGCTGCACCGACTGCCACAGCTCCGATACCGGCGCATCAGCCGGCGGCATCGGACCTAGCGGCCCGCATGGCTCCAGCGCCACGCCGCTGCTGATCGCGCGATATGAAACCTTCGACAACACTGCGGAGAGCGCCGTGGCGTATGCGCTATGCTACCGCTGCCACGATCGCACGAGCATCCTGAACAACGAGTCATTCACCGAACACAGCCGCCATGTTCAGACCGCCAACGTCCCGTGCTCGATTTGCCATGACCCTCATGGGATCAGCTCGGCACAGGGTACCCCGGCGGGCAACGCTCATCTGATTAACTTCGACACAACGGTCGTTAAGCCCGATCCGGTCAGCGGGAAGCTCGAGTATCGCAGCACCGGCCCGCGAACGGGGATGTGCAGCCTGACTTGTCATGGCGTGGTGCACACCGACCGGCAATACCCTGCGCTGCCGGCGCTGGGGCTGTTCACGACGCAGAACCTCGGGAATGCTCGACGGGGTGCAGTGGCTCCGGCGCCTCAGACGCCGGTTCGTCCCCCGACTCGTTCGTTGGGTGGCAATCGGACACGATAAATATGGCCGCCGTGCTGATTATCCCAGTCGTGCTTAGCTTTGTCGTGCTGGCCGCCCATTTCCTCAGAGCTGGAAGCTTGCTCATTGTCGCCATTTGCCTGGCGTTCCCGCTGCTCCTTTTGGTGCGGAAATGTTGGATCTCGCGGATCATCCAGATCGCGCTGGTGCTCGGCGCCGTCGAATGGCTTTTGACGACGATGCAGATCGTTCACGAACGACAGGAGGATGGCAGGCCTTGGATGCGGGCGGGGATCATCTTCGGAGTCGTAATGCTCTGGACGCTCGGCTCGGCTTTGGCTTTCGTCCATCCGGCGTTGAAGCGGCGTTATCGCTGCTGAACTGCTGATAACTTCTCATACGCCAGCTTGAACTGCTCCGCGGCCTGCGCGGAGTCCTTGTCGTGCTGAAAGCACAGACCCAGCAGATAATGCGCTTCGGCCGGGCGGGGATTCAGTTTGATGGCATCCGGGAGGATCTTGCGGGCGTCGTCCCATTTTTCCAGCGCCATCAGAGCGCGAGCGCGAACGGCGGAAGTCTGCCAAGTCGGAAGAGCATCGGCCGGAAGCTTGTCCAGAATCTCGATTGCGGACTGCGGCTTTTTCAGCAGCACATTGACCTGGGCGCTGGCGAGCAGAAGCATCGGATCGGATGGCGCCAGCTCCAGTCCGCGCGCGATCTCTGCCTGGGCTTCTTCGGCTGTACCCTGGTCGAGGAGACGCTGAGCAACCTGGAGATGCCTCGCGGCTGCTTGTGGAGCGCTGTCACTGACGATCTGACGGGTGGTCAAACGTCGTTCCAGCCCGGCCGCATCGATCTTCCCCAAGACTGAATCGAGATGTGCCGAAAGATCGGCCGCAAATGACGCGGGCATCCCAGCGAGGTGCGCCTCCTGCGTCCCATCCGATTTAACCACAAGAGTCGTCGGCCAGACGTGCACGTTCATCTTTCCCGACAGAACAAAATCGGGATCCGCGATCACCGGCCATGGCCGTCCGAGATCGGTGCTCATCGCTTTCGCCTGCGCGGCGGCAAGCGGACCGCTTACGACGACCACCACCTGAACGGACGCAGGATCTGCGACAGCCGCCTTGACGCGCGTCAGAGCCTCCTTGCTCTGGTCCTGTTCCGCCCGCGCAAAGACGACGACGCTCGGCCGGTTGACCGGGATCTTCACTTCCGCGCCGGTAATGTCACTGCCGCTCCAACTGATCGTCTGACCGAGTGATGGCGCGCTGACAAGCAATGCCACAGCAAGGATCGGGAGGATCTTCATGATCACGGCCCCTTCGGCGCCGTCGTCGGCGCTGTGTAGCGGACTGGGGTTTTGCGGTCGTATTCGTACTGCTGATGGCAGCCTGGCGAGCAGCTTCCGCCGGTTTCGGCTTTCTTAAAATTGATCGGCATCTGCCAACTGCCATAGGGCACGGAGTCGCGAATGTGCAACTCATGCGTGCTGGCGTGCGCGTCATGACACGCCCGGCAGTTCCGGCCGCGATCCGACTTGTTCACGTGCAGGAAGTGCAGATTGGTCGTCCCGTTGCGGAATCCTGTCAGGCCTTCGGTCTTCTGCTGAAGGACCAACTGCGGATCATGGCAACTGAAGCAGAGCTGATACTTATCCAGCGAAAAGCTCTGATAGAACGCATCCGGATAGCTCTTGGCCAGCAGGTTGCTCACATCGGATCCATGAACATTGTGGCAGCCGCCGCAGTTTCCGTCGCGAATCGGGCCATGCTTGATCTGCTGCGGATCGAGGATCTCTGAAACCGCGGCGACGGTGACTTCCTTATTCACCTCGATCTTCTGATTGTGGCATTTCATGCACACTTTCACTGGCTCGGCCTTCATCAGCTTGGCTAGATCCCCGCCATGGGCGGTGTGGCAATTCAGGCATGCGTTTTCCGACGTCACGATCGAATGCTTAAATTTGGCCTGCGTCGCCGCCTGCTTGATTGGTTCATGGCAACTCGTGCACATCGAGAGCGGATCCTGCTTGATCTGCTTGGGAAAGTTTGATGCATGGGCATCATGGCAGGCAGTGCAATCCTGCTGGACTGCTTTATGCTGAAACTTCACCGTCGCCATCTGCGTCTTCATTTCGGTGTGACAGCTCAGGCAAAGATCGCGTCCCTGGGTCAGTAGAAGTTTGGGCTGATTGGACCCATGCCCCGCGTGGCAGCTCCCGCATGCGCCGGCCGCGACCGGACCGTGAATGTTCTTTTTATCCCCCATCACATCTTCGTGGCAGCGTTTGCACAGATCCTTCATCGTCGCGCCGCGGGTGAACTTTGCGGTCGCGCCGCCGTGCGGGTCATGACAACCGAGGCAGTCTCCCTGCGTCAGCGGCTTGTGAACGACCGTCATGTTGGCGGTTTCGACCTTATGGCAGAACGTGCAGGTCGCAGTGCGGTCGCGCTGGAGCGCGAAGGTGTGCTTGGCCGCATCAACCGTCTTGTGGCACGCATCGCACGCGTTCACATTCACCGGACCATGGAGCACCTTCGCCTGCTTCACGGTCGCGTGGCACTCGGCGGTCACGCACGAGTTCATCGGCACCGCCTGCGTCGGCTTGGGCGCCTGCGCGAAGCCAAATGAACCCGGGAGCAAAAGTGTGATGATCAGGACTAAAGCGCGTGTCATGGCGCACCTCGCGTCGTTGGGACTGTGGCGGGCCCGTCGCGGCTGTATGTTTTGGGCACATGGCAGCCCGGGGCGCAGCTTCCACCGTTTTCTTTCTTCACAAACTCGATCGGCATGGCCCAGTTGGACCCTTCGAACGGAACTTCCGAAGCCATGTGATTCGGCAGATTGCTGCCGTGAATGGAATGGCACGTCTTGCAGGTCCGTCCTTTGTCGTCGCGATTCACATGGACGAAGTGCAGATTGCGGTCGCCATCGCGGAAATTCGTCAGCCCTCCGGCCTGTTCCTTCAGCGTGATCTGGCTGTTGTGGCAGCCAAAGCAGAGGTCGTACTTCGCCACGTCGAAAGACGTGTAGAAGCTCTTGGGGAAGTTCTTTTCGAGTAGGTTCGGGAACTTGGACCCATGCGGATCATGGCAGGCCGAGCAGCTTCCGGTCTTGATCGGACCGTGGAGGAATTGGCTGCTCAGAACCGGCTTCATGTTCTGAATTGTGTGCCCATCGGATGCCGTCACCGGCTTGTCGTGGCAGGTCATGCACGTCTGATCCATCCGCTGGGCGAGCAGTTTCGGCTGATTGGACGCATGGGGGTTATGGCAATTGGCGCAGCGATCGCCGGTGACCATCGCGGCATGCTTAACATTGGACTGATCGACGTGCTTTCGGATGTCCTCATGGCAGCTCAGGCAATTCTGATCGACCGCGACCTTAAGATGATGCGGGAACGCCGTCGTATGCGGATTGTGGCATGTATTGCAATCCTGCGACGCGGGCTTGTGGACGACTGAAGCGGTGGCCATCGACGTGCCGAGGTCGCTGTGGCAACTGAAGCACTGCTTCGATTTGTCGCCGATCCGAAGGAGCTTAGCGTTGTCGGCCTGGTGCGGCTGATGGCAGACCGTGCACTGTCCTTTGAGGAACGGCTCGTGAGCATACTTCTGGAGCGGAATTGCGTGGCAGGTTGCGCAGGTCTGTTCAACCGTGTCGGTCTTGAGCAGGAATTTGGCTTTCGAAGTGTGCGGCTGATGACAGGACAAACACCCCTGTTCCAGCGCCTTGTGCTCCACCGGCTGCGTGCCTGACACAGTGTGGCAGAAGGTGCAGGTCTGCACCGCATCACGTTTGAGTGGGAATTTGTGCCCGCCGACGTCTCCGGCATGGCAGGAATCACACGCCATCGCCGCCACGGGACTATGGATCTGCGGGGCGCGGGAATATTCGGCATGGCATTCGGCGGTCATGCAGCTCGCTCCTGCCGGCAGCGGACCGATTGGCTTTGGCGCCGCCGCCACGGCCGGGAACGCCAGCGCACGGCTCGGTACGCTCTCGGTATAGTGCTCAGCCGATGAGCCCACCGGATCAGTCGTCGGCTTCACCGGCTCGGCGGTGCGACGATCGCAACCCACCGCGATGAATAGGCCGAGGATGAGTAGCGCTCGGGTCACGGTCCAGCTCCAACGATTCCGGCGGCTTCCTTGCTGTTCTGAACGGCCACGTTCAGCGCCGCCGTCGAGTAATTCACGTTGTGCACGCCATGCCCCAGCTTGATCAGCCGGATGTTGTGCGCGGCATCATCGAGCAGCCGCTGCGCTCTCAGCTTTTCGAGTGGGGCAATCGTCGATGCATCAACCCTCATCTTCGCCAAGTCGTATTCCGTCTGTGCGGCGACGAGCTGCGTCTTGATCGTTTCGCGCCATGTATCGAGTACGCCGTCGTACTTCGTCTGGTGGCAGTAGTTGCAGCTCTCCTGCAGCGCGACGAATGTCTGTCCGACGACCTGTGCGGCTTCGCCGGTCTGCTTCTTTGCCTTGTGACAGGCAATGCAGTCGACCTGGGCGCGATACATCGGGCTGGGCATGTCCGGGACATTCCGCGCGCCGGTCCCGCGATACAGCTCCGCGGGGCCGCCGTGCGTTTTTTCGTGACAACTGGAGCATGTCCCTGAGTCAAGGCTCTCATGCCCGGTCATCACTGCCGGCGTCTGCTTCACTTCACCGGCGCCCAGACTGTGCTGGATCTGGATGTGGCAGTTCTGACACTCCACCTTGTGCTCGGTGATGTGCTCCTCGTGGAGCATCTTGGTTTCACTGAATCGGCGGACCTGGCTCTCCTGGTTGTGACAGGTCCAGCAAACCTGTTTGTTCACGGCCCCCTCCCCTTTCACGACATCTGAGTGGCAGTTCTCGCAAGTGACGCCACGATCGAGGTACTCGGCGTGGTTGAAGAACCCCGTCGCGAGACGAATCTGCTGTTTGGGCGCTTCGTGACAGGACTTGCACCCGCCAAGCGTCTTTTCATTACGCCCGTGTTCGAATCCCTTCATGTGGCAGAGGTAGCAACTATCGAGCGTGACGACCAGGTGCTGGCCTTGCACAATCTGCGAATGGCACGAGACGCAGCGGAGATGCATTCCGCGGCGCTCCTCCTGCAAGTGAGGCGTGTGATCGAACCGAATCGTGATCTCAGCCCCACTGAGAGTTTTCACGGTCCAGTTGACCTTGCCTTGCAGCAGGCGTTGCTCGTGGCAGCCGCTGCGCATGCAGGAGGAGTCGCGGATTTCGGCATGGGGTTTGGAGCCGTAAGTCTGGGTGATGTATTTGACCGCCTGGCTGCTCGCCTGCCATTTGCCCTTAAAGGTGTTAGCCAGCCCCGGCTCGAAGTGGCATTCCGCGCACGAGACTCCTTTGTGGGTCGACTGATGCCAGGCCTGGTAATACGGTTCCATCAAATGGCAGGAGCGGCAGAAGTCCGGCTGCATCGAATACTCCGCGAACCCGGCTGCCCCACCGACGCCGAGGATCACGACGATCAACAGCCAACCCCATTTGGTGGGCACCATACGGAGGTACTTGGCCTCGCGCCGGCGGAGACCCAGCCATTTCATCCAGCGTGAACGGGTTGGTGCTTGTGTTGGCTCGCTCATATCCACCTCAATCCCGCGAGGATGATCAGCACAACCAGCGTCGTCCCGATCGCCATCGCGAGCATTCCCATGATCACTGCGAAGACTCGATGCCCCCTGTGCGGCGGGCCCACCCGGAGAGCATCCAGTTCGCCGCGGGCCAGCAGCCGCTCATATTCCGCGCGCCGCTCTTCTTTGAATTCCTCTTCCGGCAGGCTTCCGCTGAACATCACGTCGTCCACCGGGAATTTTTCCAGCCGTAAATGCGCGTTAAAGAAATGGATCGTGAAGATGAAACCGATCGCCAGCAGCGCCTCGTAACCGTGCACCAGCGTGGCGACGTTGAACATCCAACCCGGCACGACGGTAGCGAACGCCTCGGGGAACCAGAGCATCAATCCGGAGATGCCGATGATCATCGATCCACCGACCTCGGCGACGTAATCGAACTTTTCCCAATAGGTCCAGCGGTCAAACTTCGGCTTCTCACCGCCTTTAAAGAACCAGCGCCACATTCCCGCGCAATCGGTGATGTCCTTCCACCGCGGGAGCATCGTGGTGGGTCCGAAAACGATGTTGAACACGCCGTGCTTGCGGAACCGGTTGATCATGCCGCAGAAATGCACGATGAAATTGCAGATCAGCATGATGGCAAAGAAGCGGTGCAGTCGGCCGGCGACGGTCGGCCCGCCGAGCATCCCCATCAGCTTGCGGCCCCATTCCTGATCGGCGTAGAACAGCGGCAATCCGGTCAGCGTCAGTCCAAAGAAGCTGATGATTACAAAGGCATGATTGATCCGATCCACCAGCGTAAATCGCTTGATCCGCGTGGTGCTGTGATGATGGCTCGGCAGCGGCCCGCGTTTGATCCGGTCGATCCAGGATCGGATGAACCAGAAAACCGAGTGCAATCCGAAGAACCCAAAGGCGAAGCTCATCATGATGACGAAGTAGAGCCATGCCCCGTGCAACACCGGATAGCGGGCCGCATCATGAGGGTCGGCGTGCGATTCGAATTTGGCGAAGCTTTCGCTGGCGTTCTTGTGGCACTGCTTGCAGGTAGCCACGCGGTTTTCGGGGCTCAACCGCGAAGCCGGTTCCTCGATCTTCATCACGTTATGGGCCCCGTGACAGTCGCTGCATCGCGCGGCCCGATCCAGGCCGAGCGTCGTCACCTGGCCGTGATAGCTCATCCGGTAGGTGTCGTAGAGTGTGAGGGAACTGTTGCTGCCGGGACGCGGCTTGTCATGGCACGTGCCGCATTCGCGGACGATGTCTAGCTTGAAGCTTGGGGTGTCCGTTCGCGTGATCCCGTGAGCGGTGTGGCAGTCGCTGCACACCGGAGCATCACGGTTTCCTCCAGCGAGTTCACGCCCGTGGATGCTGGTGGCATAGGTTTCCGAGACGCCGGTGTGGCAGCGGCCGCACGTCGAAGCGACGTTGGCGCGATTGACAGAGGACTGAACTTCACCGGACGGCAATACCTTGTGGTTGCCGTGGCAATCCGCACAGGTCGCGGCGACTGAAAGCCCCCCGCGGACGACTGCGCGCCCGTGAACGCTATCAAGGTAGTTCTGGACGTGCTCGGCGCCATCCGTCCCGGTGTTCGTCGCGTGCTGCTTATGGCAGTCGCCGCACACCTTGACGATGTTGAGCGGGAAGGTCCGGGATTGCCGATCGGATTTGGGAAGGATGTCATGCCCGCCGTGGCAGGTCGCGCAAGTTGGTGCATCGGGGCGGCCCATCGCGACGGCCTTGGCGTGCGCACCTTGCAGGAAATCCGAGCTCGCGGCGGTGTGGCAGGAGGAATTGCAGGTCGGCGCTGCCATCTTCTGGGCATGCGGCAGCGCCTTGGCGTCGATGTGGCAATCTACGCAGGAAAGCTTTGCGTGAACGGAACGTGCCAGAGCATCAGAAGCGACATACAGTTCCGCCCGCGCCATGGCCGGCTGAGTTGTCGAGGGACGCGTGGATGGCGCGACCATCACCCGCCGCTGATCCGGCGTCATCTGGGCGATGTTCGACTGGCCGTGGCAGTTGGCACACCTGCGGTTGTCGATCTCGGCCTGTGGAACCTGCGCAACAGACATGTTGCAAAAAAGGATCAGCCAGGCCGTTACAAAGGCTCCGCGCATGAGACCGTTCCGACCCATGGGCTTCTAACCGCACAATGCGTGCCAATAAGAGGATAATGATGTCTCTTATTCATCCTCGCAGTGAGGTCAGAAGTGAGATTTTAGCGCAGAAACGAACCCGGAGATACCCTAAGGCATGGGCTTCTCAGAAATTACAACTCCGCCTATTTCCTCTTCCCGGCTTCGGGAAGGTTTTGAGCGGATCGGCAGGCGGACAGTGAAGCTGCTCCCCCTCCCCAAGTGGCTCTGAACTGTAATGCTCCCCCCCTGTTTCTGGACCAGGCTGTAACTAATCGACAGCCCGAGACCGGTCCCTTTGCCGACCGGCTTGGTGGTGAAGAAAGGCTCGAACAGCCTGCCCATGTGTTCATGGGCAATCCCCGTTCCGTTGTCGCTGACTTCAATCACACACCACCCTTCGCGCCGTTCGGTCCGAACCTTCAGTACGGGATTCGGTGTTTGCGCCATGGCATCCAGGGCATTGATGATCAGGTTGACCAACACCTGCTGAAGCGCCTGCGGCAGCAGCGAGATCCGGCCGGTGTCCGGGGAGAACTTCCGTTCAACCTTCACGTCCAGCAAACGCTTATCAAAGCGGATCATGTGAAGCGACTGATCGACCAGTTCATTGAGATCCACAGTCTGCTCCAGCACCTCGGCCGGGTGCGCAAAGGTCTTCATCTGCTGGATGATCTGATTGATCCGCTCGATCTGTCCCCGCAGCGTGGTCAGCGCATCAGGGCGCATGCGATCCGGGCGGCGCTGCATGAGCTGGAGCAGGCTGTCCATGCTGGCCAGCGGGTTGGCGATCTCGTGTGTGACGCCTGCCGCCATCTGGCCGAGGGCGACCATTTTTTCATGCTGAATCATCGCCCGCTGGTGGCGCTTGAGCTGGCGGCTCATCGTGCGGATCCGGCGGTTTTGGCGAATGAGCCTGCGGCGCTGTTGCGATAATCCGCGCGTAATATGATTGGCCAGGTGTATGGTGGTCAGCAACGCCACGATGCGGCCGAAAATGATGAGCCGATCTTCGCGCGCCGTGGGGATTGTCCCATTCAACGCGAGTGCCGAGAGATACATCGTGATGACCAGCGCCGCGGATCCGTACGCCAGCGCCCGGGGCAACAGCACGCTGGCGAAAACCATATGGAGCACATAGAACGGCGTGAGTGGGCTCTCCACGCCGCCGGTCCAAATCGTGAGCACCGTCAAACAAACCATGTCGAGAATCAACTGAATGCAGGCCAAAACGCGGAGAAATCGCTTGCCCCAGCATTTGGCGCGCAGCACCCACCACAGAAGCACGTTGTAAACGGCGATAACCACGCCGACCGCGGCAATCTCGCGCCAGTGCCCATACCATCCGAGCCATCGCGAATCGATCCACGCCCCGGCCACAACCGTCAGCGCAGCAATCCAGCGCAGTCGAATGAACCACTCGATCTGCGCGTGCAGCGGACCGCGATGGAGCGCGACGCTCGGTTTGGTCATCGAACATCCACCTCTGAAGTGGAAACGTCCTCTCCCACGGACCTCCGCAAATCCAGCATCTTCGTTCCGGGGACGTAATCCGTCAGCACGATTCGCCGTACGTTCTTCAGGCAATGCACCGTTTGAGTGACGCGCTCCAGACCTTCATGGATCTGACGCAGACAACCTTCGATCGCCACCCGATCGCTGCTTTGCCTGCTTAACTTGGCCAATTGCAGGTCGATGATGGAAAGCGCGTTATTCAGTTCGTGATTCATTGCGACGGCCGCCTGCCCGAGGGTCTCAAGTCGGCGTCGCTCGTTGGTATTGAGCTGTTCAGCAAGCGAATTGTATGCCTTGGCCAATTCTGCAAATTCATCGTTCCGTTGCAGCTTCACACGGAAGTCAAAGTGCTCGGCCCCCAGTTCGCGTGTCGCCGCCAGCAGTTGGTCCATCGGCTGGAGGACCATTGACGCCATCCGCAGAAGCACGATCACCGAAACGTTGATGATGACGACAAATACGAATGCCAAGCCCAGCACGAGCGTTCGGAAGCGTGCCAGCAGCGCCTGCTGGTCGGCGGGATTACGAATCAAGTTCAGGTCTGCCAAGACCCCCTGAAGCAACCAGATCGCGACGATCGCCGTCAGCAGGAGCAGCGCGATCAGGGGGCCGAGGTTCCATAGGAGCTTACGACGGAGCATTAGCCCGTCGCTATCAAAATGCGGACCAATTAATCTTCTGGTTGGCACGGATTCTGCACATGCTCCGAGGAGGTCCAAATGGTTGCCCAGTTGCGTCGTGATCTCAAGACGCTTGCGGTTTTCATCAACTTGTACTGCCGCTGCAAACATGCGCAGCGGGAGCGAGTTGAGGTCCATCCCAAGGGTTTTGACGTCCGCGAGATTGCCGGCCGTCCAATTGTGCTATGCGAGGATTGCTCAAAACTCCTTATCCACGCATTGGTTAAGAGAAGTCATTGCCCGATGGATCCCAAACCCGAGTGCAAGCACTGCCCGAATCATTGCTATCACCCGACTTATCGGGCCCAGATCCGCGAGGTGATGCGATTCTCTGGACGCAAGATGCTCTTGGGCGGGCGGCTGGACTATTTGTTCCATTTGCTGTTCTGAAACAGGCAAACGGATGAAAAGTCTCAATGATGAGAAACGGATAGGTTGATCCATAATTGAGGTCGATTGGAAGGATCGGGACCATGAAATTAGAGTTGCCAACCCTGAAGGGACCGATGCCGGCAGCGGCGCTGAACCCCGATGCCCCCGCCGCCCCACCGCTGCGGCTGGTTTTCTGGGAGACGACCACCGGATGCAACCTCGCGTGCATCCATTGCCGGCGGCTTGAGGTCTCCAGCGAACTCAGCAAGTCCGATCTCAATACCGAGCAGTCCAAAGCCTTCATCCGCTCGCTTCCCGAAGTCGGCAGCCCGATCCTCGTCTTCTCCGGCGGCGAGCCGCTCATGAGGCCGGACCTTTTCGAACTGGCGGAGTGTGCAACGAGCGTCGGCGTCCCCATGGCGCTGGCGACCAACGGCACCATGGTTGACGATGCACTCGCCGCGCGGATCAAAGGCGTCGGCTTCAAACGCGTATCTATCAGCTTCGACGGCCCCGATGCTCCAACGCACAACCAATTCCGCGGCCAGGGCGCATTCGAAGCATCGGTCAAAGGCTTCAAGGCGCTTCGCCGCGTCGGCATGTCCATGCAAATCAACACGACCGTCGCCAAACACAATTACAAAAAGCTGGACGAGACCTACAAGCTGGCGATGGATCTGGGCGCTGATGCGCTGCATATCTTCATGCTGGTCCCGGTCGGCTGCGGGATGGAGCTTGATCCCTCCGTGATGCTGAGTGGGGACGAATACGAGAACGCTCTGAACTGGATCTATGACCGGAGCCTTGAAGGACAGCTGCACCTGAAAGCGACCTGCGCACCGCACTATTTCCGGGTCATGCGCCAACGCGCCAAGCAGGACGGCCGAAAAATGCCGGCAAACGCTCATCCCCACAAGAACATGGGGCACCCCGGTGGGCATCCGGGCGGCCATCCAGGTGGACACCCCGGCGGGCATTCCGATATGACCGCCATGACCAAGGGGTGCCTGGCCGGCCAGGCGGTCTGCTTCGTCTCGCATGAGGGTGATGTGTTCCCCTGCGGGTACCTCCCGATTTCCTCGGGCAATATTAAACAGGTTCCCCTTCCCCAGATCTGGCGGCAAAGCACGATCTTCGCCAACCTGCGCGATGAATCGAACCTCGAAGGGAAGTGCGGCTGCTGCGAGTACAGCAAGGTGTGCATGGGCTGCCGCGCCCGCGCCTATGGCTACACCGAAAATTACCTCGCGGAAGAACCGAATTGCAACTACACGCCGGTGCGGATGCGACGGTGATACGCCGTGCTTAGCGCGACAAGGCTGCGTAGGGTGTGCTTCAGCACACCACGCTTGTGAACTTGGTGTGCTGAAGCACACCCTACAACTTTCGTTGCTGCAACAACTGCCTAGATCGAGCTTGACCCCGCCGATGTTTCGCCGACGTTCTTGGGGATGTTCAACTCATCCAGCTTTCGATACAGGCTGGAAACCCCAATACCCAGGTGTCGCGCAACCTCGGCCTTGTCGTAGTTGTGTCGGCGGAGGCTGTAGAGAATGTGCTGGCGTTCGAACTGCGAAAGCGCCTCCTTGAGATCTTCGCCGACGTCATCGCTGATGCCGTCGGCGTTGAAGGGCATGTCCTCCACGCCGATCTCGCGACCCTCGGCAAAGATCACGGCGCGCTCGATTACATTTTCCAGCTCGCGAACGTTTCCGCGCCATTCGTAATTGAGCAGCGCCCGCATCGCGCCATTGGTGAGCCCGAGCACGGACTTGTTCGTTTTCGTCGTGTACTTGTCAAGGAAATGATGAACCAACTCAGGAATGTCCTCCTTGCGTTGCCGTAGCGGCGGAAGGACCAGCTTCACCACATTGAGCCGAAACAACAGATCCTCACGAAACAGCTTTTCCTCGACCATCTTCTCAAGGTCCTGATTCGACGCCGCAATCACCCGCAGATCAATCTGCCGCGGATGGGTATCGCCAACCGGGACAACGACCTTTTCTTCCAGGACGCGCAGGAGCGAGCTCTGCACCCCCAGCTTGAGGGTTGAGATCTCGTCGAGGAAGAGTGTTCCGTTATTAGCAGCCTCGAAGTAGCCAATTTTGTCGCGATTGGCGCCGGTGAATGCGCCGCGCTTGTATCCAAACAGCTCGCTCTCGATCAGTGTCTCAGGGATGCCGCCGCAGTTGACGGCGACGAAGGGCTTCTCCCGCGTGACGCCGTTGTAATGGATCGCCCGCGCGAACAGTTCCTTGCCGGTCCCTGATTCGCCGCAGATCACAACGTTGCTCTTTACGGTCGAGAGTTTTCGGACCGTATCAAAGAGCTTGATCATGCTCTTCGAATTCCCCACCAGATTATGGAATGTGCTTTCCTCGGCGAGCTGCTCGGTAATGACGCGCTGCGATCGCCACATTTCGGCGAACTGAAGCGCCCGCTGCACCTTCATCAGGACATCGTCGAACTGCACCGGCTTGAGCAGGTAGTCGTAAGCGCCGGCGCGCATCGCCTGGACGGCCGACTCGATCGTGCCGTATGCGGTCATGACGACGAACGGTGTGTGCGGTGCGATCTTCTGGATGTGCCCGAGGAGCGCGATTCCATCCATCACCGGCATGCGCACATCGGAAAGGACCAAATCCACCGGCCGATCTAGCGCAATCTGATACGCCGCCTGTCCGTCGGGCGCCTGAAGAACTTCGTACCCCTCCTCCTTGAGGAGTTCGGCCAGCGACTCGCGCAGGACGGTCTCGTCTTCAGCGATGAGAACTGATTTGGGCATGCGACTACATGGGTTGATGCCCATGTTCCTCAGGAGAATACATGAAGACAACCGCGTGAAACAGTGCTGGCTTCTTGTTCCCTCCTCCGGTACTCCGGGGGAGGGTTAGGGTGGGGGCCGGACGGGAAGCGATGAAGGCTGAAGGATGAGTCGGATTCTTGAGTTTCATCCTTCATCCTTCCGCCTTCATCCTTTTGCATGCCCCCACCCCAGCCCTCCCCCGGAGTACCGGAGGAGGGGGTAGTGCGTACATACGATTCGCCCGTTAAAATCGGGTCAGAAACGTGACATCTTCCGGCAGCGTCTCGAAGTCTTCCTTGAATTCATCCTCGCTCAGACCGATCTCCTCATCGGTCAGGTAGCAACCGGGATCGGCGGCCCAGGGGTCGCCGGTCGAGATCTCGGCGCGAGCGCGGAGACCTCCGCCGCAAACCTCCTTGAACTTGCACGCGCCGCAGCGTCCCTTCAGCAGCGGCAGCCGATCCTTCAGCCCGGCCATGATCGGATTGCTCGTATCCTGCCAGATTTCGCTGAATTTCCGCTGCTTAACATTGCCGAAGTGGCGATACATCGAGAACTGATCGGCATGGACATTTCCGTAGAAATCGATGTTGGCGATGCCCACTCCCGAGCTGTATCGCCCGCCGCCGTTCCAGCGGATCATGTCCAGAACCTGCTTCGCTCGGGGATGGTTCTCCGCGAGCATCCGCTGATAGAGGAACACGCCGTCGCAATGGTTATCGACTGTGAGGATCTCAACTCGCTTGCCGCGCTGAATTAGATCATTGGTGCGAGTGATGATCGTATCGACGGCGCTCCGAGCCATTTCGGGGGTCAACGCCAGCAGGTCTTTCCCGCGCCCGGCCGGGCACAGATGATAGAAGCAAGCGCGATCGATTCCCTCGCGCTCGATCAGATCAAAAAGCTGATCGAGGTTTTGTGCGGTGTGCCGCGTCAGCGTAAGGCGCAAACCGACTTTCTGCCCGGCATCGACGCAATGCCGGAATCCTTTCATCGTGCGCTCGAAGGCGCCGGGCATGCCACGGAATTCGTCGTGGATCGCCGGGATCGCACTGTCGAGGCTGATGCCGACGTACGCGAATTCCAAAGCCTTTAACCGATCCGCAGTCGGTCGATCGATCAGCGTGCCATTGGTCGAAAGCACCACATGAAGCCCGCGCGAACGGGCATGCGCTGCGAGTTCGAACAAATCCGGGCGGACGAGCGGCTCGCCGCCGCTGAACAGCACAGCTGGCACTTTGAAATCGGCCAGATCATCGAGCACCAGCTTGGCCTGCTCGGTATTGACTTCATCGGGGTACTTTTTCGCTTCCGAGTCGGTATAGCAATGAACGCACCTGAGATTGCAGGTGCGAGTCAGGTTCCAGACGACAATCGGTCGCCGCGAGCTGGCGGATTTCGCCACGGCCATTCGCTGATGGGCTGGCGGGTCGATCTGGGTAATCTTCCGCCCATAACGGTGAGGGGTGCTGGGAGTTTCCAAGCCGCCGTACAAAACGCTGATGTCGATCATAATTGGATCCCATGGGCGCCCGGCCCACTTCGGGTCTTCGATTAATGTCGACTATGGAGGGGAATTCCAAAATCAGGCCGCAGGATGCTTTAGGAGTGGAAGCTTCATCCCGCATGGACATCAGGGTTTTCACGGATGGGGCAAATCCCGCGATTCCAGAAAGGAGGCGCTTGCCTGAAGGCGATAAGAAGATATGATAAGAAGAGTTATTGATCTTTTTATTGCCTGGGGCTGATTTGAGGCTGTTCAGGGGAAGGACAATTGCGTGAGGTTCTGTGAAATTTTTCACGGAGACACTCGGAGCCGACCGTGAAACCTAACCGCAGAGAGTTCCTCGAACGTGCTGGCTACCTCGTCGCGGCCGGGTCGCAGGGAATTCTTGCGACCTCCGCAAATGCATCGACCCCGCACCATGTCTCGCCGGATGCGATGGGCGTCCTGGTCGATCTGGGAGTCTGCATTGGCTGCCGGCAATGCGAATACGCATGCAAGACGGCCAATGGCATCGATGCGGGAACCCTGAAATCGTATGAAGACCAGTCCGTGTTCCAGACCCCGCGCCGGCCAGGACCGACCGAGCTGACCGTTCTCAATTCCTGGGATCGAGGCGAGAAGCCCCCCGTCTACGTCAAGACCAACTGCATGCACTGTAATCACGCCGCGTGTGTTTCGGCGTGCATCGTTGGCGCGATGGAGAAGCAGCCGGATGGCGCAGTGACCTACGACACATGGAAATGCATCGGCTGCCGCTACTGCATGGTCGCGTGTCCCTTTGGAATCCCCGCATACGAGTATGACGACCCGATCACCCCGAGGGTGCGTAAATGCGAACTCTGTCATGAACGCACCACCGAGGGAAAGCTGCCGGCCTGTGTCGAGGCGTGCCCGAGGCAGGTCATGGTCTACGGCAAGCGCTGCGAGTTGATCGCACTGGCCCATGAGAAGATCGCCAAACCTCCCACGCGCTATGTTGATCATGTGTATGGCGAACACGAAGCCGGCGGCACGTCATGGATGTATCTCTCGCCGGTTCCTTTCGAGCAGGCCGGGTTTGCCCCGCTGACCGATGTGCCGCCGCCGGATCTGACCGAGGCGATTCAGCACGGGGTCTTCAAGCATTGGATCGCGCCGACGGGCATCTACAGCTTCCTCGCTTTTATGGCGTGGAAAACGCGCCATCCGCAAACCGAGCACGCGACACCAAAATCACCGGAGGTTCATAACAATCCTGAACCCCATGCGGATGCAGCACCAGCGCGACGATCCCTAAACACCCCAGGCGTCTGGATACTGCTGGGCCTCCTCCTGAGTGGAATCGCGTTCGGGCTTTACCGTTTCATCTTCGGCCTTGCAGCATCGACCAACCTCGATCAGCAACACCCCTGGGGCCTGTGGATCGCCATGGACGTCGGAAGCGGAATCGCACTGGCCGGCGGAGGGTTTGTCACCGCTGCACTGGTCCACATCTTCCATCGCGAGAAATACCACGGCATCGCCCGCTCGGCTCTGCTTACCGCGCTGCTGGGGTACACGTTCTATGTTCCCGGCCTGCTGGCGGACATCGGGCGGTGGTACAACATCTGGCATCCTACTCTGCCCAGCATGTGGCAGGTCAATTCGGTCCTGTTCGAGGTCGGCATCTGCGTGATGATCTACCTCAACGTTCAGTACCTGGAACTGACCCCGATTGTCTGCGAAAGGTTCCTTGGCGGCGGTTCGCGCCTGTCGCAATGGGCCATGCGCCTCCATGACATCCTCGAGCGGATCATGCCTGCGCTGCTCATCGCCGGCGTGACCCTGTCGATGTTTCACCAGTCTTCGCTGGGAAATCTGATGGTCATCGCGCCGTACAAGCTCCACCGGCTCTGGTGGTCGCCCATTTCGCCGCTGCTGTTTCTCGTGTCAGCGATGATGGTCGGCTTCCCGATGGTGATCTTCACCATGCTGTTCGCTTCATGGGCGCTGAAGCGACGCCCGCCGATGGATACCCTGGCGCCATTGGCGCGGTATCCGATCGTCTTTCTGGCCATCTATCTGGTGCTGAAGTTTGCAGACGTGATTCATCGGGGTGCAGTCGATGATGTCCTGAACTTCTCGCCGCGTGGGATCGCCTGGATCGCCGAGATGTTGATCGGCGTTGTCATTCCGCTCGTGATGCTCCTCAATCCGCGCGTGCGATCGAATCCGCGCTTGCTCGGCGCTGCGTGCCTGGCCGTGATCCTTGGGGTGGTTCTGAATCGACTGAACGTATTCGTCATCGGCTACATGCCGCCGTACGCAGTCAAATCGTACTTCCCGTCGGTCACGGAATTCGGCGTTTCGATCGGATTGATTGCGGCGCTGATGCTCACGTACAGGGTTGCCGTGACCTACCTGCCGATCCTTCCCCCGGAACCGGAGGCGGCGACATGAAAACGGCGCTTCTCTGCTGCCTGTTCATGCTCCTGCCTCTTCGCCTGTTTGCATTCGACATTGGCGCGACAACGCAGGCGAGCCCTGAAGTGCCGGATACGGTCGTGCTTGGTGAGCTGGTCAACCTTTATCAGCCGGTCCCGTTTGATCACAAGTCCCACGCCCAGATGACCGAGATGTCCGAAGGCTGCATCACATGTCATCACCGTCCTCCGACGACTCAATCGGTGCACGCCGTCCCTTCAGATGCGCACGATCAGAGCGATTCCGACAGGATCCCCGCGTGCAAAAGCTGCCACGAAATCGCCGCCGAGCAGGCGAACATTCACATGCCCACGCTGAAGGGCGCCTATCACCGCCAATGCCTCAACTGCCACCGGGAATGGGCCAACGAGAAAAGCTGCACCGCGTGTCATCTGGCGAGGAACGAAATCGGATCTGCCCAAACCGCCAGCCGGGACGACATCGTCGGCCGAATGCATCCGCCGATTCCGCAGCCGGATGTGAAGCAATTCACCGCCCGCTTCACTCCGGCGGTGGGGTCGAATGTCCTTTTTCGGCATCTCGAACACTCGACGAAATATGGCCTGAAATGTGTCAATTGCCATCGCCGTGACTCATGCTCGACCTGCCACAACGGCTCATCCAACGGCCCACGACTGCTCAATCCCGGGCGCACCTGGGCGGAGGCGCATGGCACGTGCATGGCATGTCATCAGAACGACCGCTGCCAGACCTGCCATTTCAACGACGGCCAGACTCCTCCCCCGCCGTTTGAGCACCAGATGGTCGGGCAGGTTCTGGATAAGGACCATGCAACGCTGAAATGTGGTCAGTGCCATCCGGTGCTCAAGGCGCGGAAGGTTGTGACCTGCGGCGATGCAAGCTGCCACAAAGCGGAACTGGCGGTCGAATATCCCGCAAAGCGTCCGGGACCAATGCTGATCGTTGCGCCTCCGGCAACCATGCCGTCCACCCGGCCAGCCGTTCAGGTTCAGGTCGAGCCTTCCGGCACGGTGATAAAACGTGTGCGACGAGGACCTTCCACAGGCGGATCATGAGACGTCAGCTCATCATTCTCGCGGCCCTCTTGGCGCCGGCGCTCGGGGCGGCCACCACCCGCCCCAGTGCCGCGGTCGACCCGGCGAGCTGCGTAACCGCCGAATGCCATGTCAACATCAAAGCCGCAGCAGTTCTGCACGGCCCGACCGCGAACAACTCCTGCCTCGCTTGCCATGAGGTCATCGATCCGGCGGTGCATACGTTTCGTCCCACCCGAAGCGGCCCCGAGTTGTGCACCTACTGCCATGAATTCGACGTCGGTGCCATGCCCGTCATCCACAAGCCCGTTGCTTTGGGCCAGTGTGTCGGATGCCACGACCCGCACGGCGGAAGAGATCGCAGTCTCACTCGCGAGTCTTCCATGTCGGCGCTCTGTTACCGCTGTCATGAAAACGATCCCAGCGATCACAAGGTGCTTCACACCCCGCTCAAGCAGGGGCAATGCACCTCGTGCCACCCCCCACATGCTTCGATGTTCCCCAAGCTGCTCGATGCGGTCGGCAGCGACCTCTGCCTGGCGTGTCATGACAAACTGGACGCAAGCCTGGCGACTGTGCGATCACGGCACAAGGCGTTGGAGAAGGGCTGCGAGAAGTGCCACGATTCGCACGGGAGTTCCCTGCCGATGCAATTGACCGCGGCGCCGACTGAGTTGTGCGAGGGATGTCACGATAAAATCAAGCAGCGAATCGCGTCATCCCTCACGCGGCATTCGGCGGCGACCGAGGGACGCGCCTGCTTGAGTTGTCACACCCCGCATGGCAGTGATGCAGTCAGCCTGCTCAGCGATCAGCCCATTGTCCTGTGCATGGGCTGCCACAAGGATTCGGTCAAAACCCCGCAGGGGCGGACGGTGCCCGCCGTAGCCGAACTGACCAGTAGCGCCATGCACAAGCACGGCGCGATCAAGGACGGTGAGTGCGGCGGGTGCCATGAACCCCATGGAACGATGCAGCCGATGCTTCTGACCAGTTCCTATTCCACAGCGGTCTACCAGCCGTTTTCGCTCAATCAATGCGGGCTCTGCTGCAACTGCCACGATCCAAGATTGGTCACCAGTTCCAGCGCCGGCACATTGACGAATTTCCGCGACGGCGATCGGAACCTGCACTGGGTGCACGTCAAAGAAGACCAGCGGGGGCGCTCGTGTGCGATGTGTCACACAACTCATGCGAGTGCGAACGAGCGAAACATTCGCGAAACTGTGCCGCTTCAGGTCTGGAAAATGCCGATTCGGTTTGAGACTACTCCCACCGGCGGCAGCTGCGCGCCGGGATGTCACAAACCCTGGTCCTACGACCGCGAGCGACCCACAGGAACGGCTGCGACACAACCGACCGAGCAGATCAAGCCGCCAGCGCCTCGTCCGCGGGCGCAGGAGCCTGTCCTAATTTCGCTTGATGCCATCGACACAACAGGGCGCCAGATCCGAATCCCCGCATCGCAGCCAAGCGTGATTTCATTTACGCGCGATGACCCGCGACAGATCGCAGAGATGACCAGGCAGCTTGAGTCCGTCACCAACGATGTCAAAGTGAATCTGATCGTCGTGATCTCCGGAACCGACGCTACCTCGAGCACCGAATCGCGCCTCGGAAATTGGTCGGTGATCCTCGATCCAGATGGCAAGCTCAGCGCGCAGCTACAGGTCCGCGGCTGGCCGATGACGATGGTCGTGCAGGCCGATGGATTGAAGGTGGCGCAGCTCAGTGGCGCGGCGTCGTCCCTGGCGCTTAAGGTACCCGTCTACCTCGACCTGGCCGCCGGGACGCTCGATCGCGCCGCCGTGGAAAGAGTGCTCCGGCATCCCGTCGTCGCGCGTGATGGCGAGCCGGATCGACTCGAACGAAATCTCTCCGAAGCACGGCGGCTGCTGGACAACCATCAACCGGCCGAGGCGCTGCGCCTGCTCAACCAATCGGCGGGAGCAGTTGCAGATTCGCTCCCGCTCCGCATCGAGATCGTTCAATGTCTGCTGGCGTTGAATCGCGCGGATGAGGCTCTGGCGATGCTTCAAACCATCAACAGCTCCGCGCTCCCGCCGGGCCAGCATGATCTGCTGCGAGCGCGGGCGCTGCTGGCGAAATATCGCTGGGTCGATGCGAGGAATCTGCTGCTCGATGTGGTCCGGCGCTACCCGGACCTTTCCGAGGCGCATCACCTGCTCGGATCGCTGTATGAGCGGGACAGCCAGTGGCAGAAGGCAGCAGAGGAGTATCGAGCCGCCAGCCAAGGTGGTGCGAGTCGTGGTCCGAAACCATGAGCACTAGACATTGGTGCCGCCGCCTTCGACATAACCCCTTCTCGAAAACGAAAATGCGGTATTTCCGTACGGTGTGCTTTAGCACACCACGGTGTGAATTGGTGTGCTAAAGCACACCCTACAACTTTCGTGGCTGGAAGTATTCATCGAGGTTGTAGTTTTAAGAGGACTGATTTCGCAACCGGCCGATCGACTTCACAAGTCGATCGACGACGTAATCGACCTCTTCCTCCGAATTCCGTTTGCCCAGCGAAAACCGAAGCGAAGAGCCGGCGAGCCGATCAGGGACACATAGCGCGCGAAGAACGTAGGATGTTTCCAAACTGGCACTCGTGCATGCCGAGCCGGTGCTGACGGCGATGTCGTACATGCAGCCCAGAAGTTCGTCGTGGCCAGCGTTGGCGAAGCTGATGTTGCTGACGTGCGCCAGCCGGTCTGCTCCAAGGCCATTCACGCGCACGCCATTGATTCCGGCGATGATGCCCCGCTCCAACCGGTCGCGTAAGCCTCGAAGGCGCGGTACGTCATCCGCCATTTCGCCCATCGCGATTTCGCATGCGGCGCCGACGCCAACGACTCCCGGCACATTGATCGTTCCGCTCCGATAACCGCGTTCGTGGCCGCCACCATCCAATACCGGCGTCAATTCAATGCGAACCGGCTTATTGCGAACATAAAGGCAGCCACACCCCTTGGGGCCATACATCTTGTGACCGCTCATCGAGAGCAGATCAATGCAGTCGGCCATAACATCGATCGGCACCTTGCTGACGGCCTGCGTGGCATCCGTATGGAAAAAGACACCCCGCTCGCAGCACAGATGGCCGATCTTGCGAATCTCCTGGATTGTCCCAACCTCATTGTTGGCCCACATGATGCTGACCAGGATCGTGTCCGCTCGAATGCTGTCGGCCAACTGATCCAGATCGATCCGGCCGCAGTGGTCGACGCCAAGCCAGGTGATCTCGTAGCCTTGCGACTCGAGCCGTTTGCAGCAGTCCAGCACGGCCTTGTGCTCGGTCACCTGCGTGATGATGTGGCGACCTTTGTCGGCGTAGGCGCCGGCGATGCCTTTGATCGCGAGGTTGTTCGATTCGGTCGATCCACTGGTCCAGACGATCGCATCCGGGCGTGCATTGAGCAGCGCCGCGACCTGCTGCCTCGCTCTATCGACGGCCGCTTCCGCTTCCCAGCCGAAGCTGTGCCCGCGCGAAGCGGCGTTTCCAAACACATCCATGAAATAGGGACGCATTGCCTCAAACACCCGCGGATCGAGCGGCGTGGTGGCGTTGTGGTCCATGTAGATGGGCAGGCGCAGAGTCATTGTTGTTTCACTTCCCCGCTGACCAGCTATGCAGTGTCCGCATATAGTTGGCCCGCTCGAATGCGGCCGGATCGGGGCAGCGACCCAGTCCCATGCTGCCGCGCATCTGTCGTACACTGGTGTAATGGTTGTCTTCCATCCACTTCGTCATTTCCTGCCGCAGGGTCAGCAGATACTCTGGGCCGTGACGTAGCAGCGCTGATACGACCTGCACGACGTCGGCGCCGGCCATGATGGCTTTGAGAGCGTCCTGACCCGTGTGCACTCCTCCTGAGCAGGCCAAGCCCATTCCAACTTGTCGCGAAAGAATCGCCAGCCAGCGCAGGCGGAGCAGCAGTTCGTGCGGGTCAGATAGTTTTAAGGTGGGTTTGACTTCCAGGAGATCGATGTCGATGTCGGGTTGGTAGAAACGATTGAACAGCACCAGTCCGTCAACGCCGAATTCGTCCAGCCGGTAGACAAAATTCGCCAGCGAAGAGAAAAACGGTGCAATCTTCACAGCGATCGGGATTTCTGTCGTGCGGGACACTTCTTTTACGACCTCGAGTATGCGGCCCTCCACGTCCGCAGCGCTCTCCTGAGGATCTGTTGCGACGCAATACGTGTTCAATTCAAGTGCATCGGCTCCCGCCTGCTCTATCAGCTTGGCATATTCTGTCCACCCGCCTGGCGTGGCCCCGTTGAGCGATGCAATGACTGGAATATCGACTGCGGCGGCGATCCTGCGAATCTGCTCGAGATACTGGTCTGGCCCCAGCGCAAACTCGGGGGCGCGAGGGAAATAGGAAAGCGCCTCCGAATAGCTGTCTGAATACATCTCCATGTGATAGATGCTGGCCAGGTGCTCGCCGGTGATTTGCTCTTCAAAGAGCGAATGCATGACGATCGCGCCGGCACCCGAATCTTCGAGCCGACGGACCAGATCCAGATCATCCACCATCGGCGACGCACCGGGCATGAGCGGACTGCTCAGTTTCAGACCCATGTAGTTCGTGGACAGGTCCATGATCAGTTCTCCTTTCGGGCTGAACTTCCATTGCCACCGATCGGCTTGGCGAGTTCTTGATAGAGTGCCAATCGACGCGAGGTAAATTCCTGGTTCGCTGCCAGAAGACTCCGGAACCGCTCGGGATCCTGCTGCTCAACCATGCGGAAGCGGGTTTCGTTCTTAACAAATTCCCGCATGTGCAGTTTCGGCGGAGCCGAATCGATTTGAAGCGGAGTCTCGTTAACTGCGACTCGTCGTGGATCGTAGCGGTAGAGTGGCCAGTAGCCGCTCTCCACCGCCAACTTCTGCTGCTCGGCGCCAAAGGCCATGTCATACCCATGGGCGATGCAATGGCTGTAGGCGATGATCAGCGAAGGCCCATGATAACTCTCGGCCTCGAGGAAGGCTTTGACGGTTTGCACGTCCTTGGCCCCGAAAGCGATCTTCGCGACGTAAACATTTCCATATGCCATCGCCATCAAGCCAAGGTCCTTCTTCGGAGCTGACTTTCCCGCCGCGGCGAATTTGGCGGTGGCGCCCATGGGTGTCGCCTTGGACGCCTGCCCGCCAGTATTGGAATAGACCTCGGTGTCGAGAACCAGGACGTTTACATCGTGACCGGACGCGAGCACGTGATCGAGCCCGCCATAGCCAATGTCGTACGCCCACCCATCTCCGCCGACGATCCAGACGCTCTTTTTCACGAGGTAGTCGGCCAGTTGTTCCAGGATGCGGGCATCGGCTGTCTGAATCTCGCGAAGCTTCGCGCGGAGCGCCAGTATCCTGTTACGCTGCGCGCCGATGCCTGCCTCGTCTTGCTGATCTGCCTGGAGGATCTCGCCAACCAGCACATCACCTATCTGTGGCGCGAGCTTCTTCAGAAGTTGTGATGCGATGTCGCGGTGGCTATTCACCGCCAGGCGGAATCCCAGGCCGAACTCGGCGTTGTCTTCGAAGAGTGAGTTGCACCATGCCGGACCGCGGCCGTCGCGATTGGTGCAGTACGGCGTAGTCGGAAGATTCCCGCCATAAATTGATGAGCAGCCGGTGGCATTGGCAACCAAAACCCGGTCACCGAACAGCTGGGTCAAAAGCTTCACATAGGGCGTCTCGCCGCAGCCGGCACACGCGCCGGAATATTCGAATAGCGGCAACATAAACTGACTGCCCTTCACGTCGATTCGGATCTTGCTTCGATCAGGCTCCGGCAGATTGAGGAAGAACTTAAAGTTCTCCCGCTCCTGCTCGCGCAGCGGGGCCTGCGGCGCCATATTGATCGCCTTGTGCTTCGGGTTGCTCTTGTCTTTTGCCGGACAGACCGCAACGCACAGCTTGCAACCCGTGCAATCCTCGGGCGCGACCTGGATCGTGAATTTGAATCCCTTGAAGTCCGCGGCCTTGTAATCGTTCGATTTGAATGTCGCCGGCGCGCCGGCAAGACACTCGCCGGGATAAACATTGGCCCGGATGGCGGCGTGGGGGCAGACCATCGCGCATTTATTGCACTGGATGCAGACATTCTGATCCCAGACGGGGATGGCGGTCGCTATGTTGCGCTTCTCCCAGCGCGTGGTCGCCAGCGGCCAGGTCCCGTCCACCGGAAATGCGCTGACGGGCAATAAATCGCCTTTGTTGGCCATCATCAACCCGCTGACCTTTTTCACGAAATCGGGCGCATCATCCGGTACGAGCGGCGGCATCGATTTTTTCGACGTCACCTCCGCTGGCACCTTCACTTCATACAAATGAGCCAGGGTGTGATCCACGGCCGCAAAATTCCTCGTTACGATTTCCTTACCCTTTTTCCCGTATGTCTTTTCGATCGCATGCTTGATCTGCTCGATTGCCTGCTCGCGCGGCAGCACCCCGGAGATCGCAAAGAAGCATGTTTGCATGATCGTATTGATGCGCACGCCCATGCCCGTGTCGGCGGCCACCTTGTAGGCGTCGATCACATGAAACTTCAGCTTCTTGTCGATCACCTGCTTCTGCACCTCGCGGGGCAAGTGGTCCCAAACCTCACCGGGTCCGAAGGTGGAATTGAGCAGGAAAGTGGCGCCATCGGCGGCGTAATCCAGAACGTCGTATTTCTCCAGGAAGTTGAACTGGTGTGCAGCGACAAAGTTCGCTTTCTGAATCAGATAGGCCGAGCGAATCGGGCGCGGGCCGAAACGGAGGTGGCTGATGGTGATCGCGCCGCTCTTTTTTGAGTCGTAGACGAAGTAGCCCTGCGCGTAATTGTCCGTTTCCTCGCCAATGATCTTGATTGAGTTCTTATTCGCGCCGACCGTTCCATCCGCGCCAAGTCCGAAGAAGACGGCCTTGACGATGTCATCCGATTCGATGTTGAACTCGGGATCGAAATCCAACGAGGTGTGCGTCACGTCATCGGTGATTCCAACCGTGAAGTGGTTCTTCGGTTTGTCCCTCTTCAACTCATCGAAAACGGCCTTGACCATCGCAGGCGCAAATTCCTTGCTGGAAAGCCCGTATCGGCCGCCGATGACAAGCGGTTCGGAGTTGATGAGACCCTGATCCTTGGCTTCGCGCAATGCGGTGACAACGTCCTGGTAGAGAGGCTCGCCGATCGCGCCCGGTTCCTTCGTGCGGTCGAGGACCGCGACTCTCTTGGCGCTCTTCGGAAGCGCCGCGACGAAATCCGCAATCGACCACGGCCTAAACAGCCGAACTTTGAGCACCCCGAGCTTTTGTCCCAGTCTTTCGCGAAGGCGCTGAACCGTTTGATCAACCGTCTGCGTCGCCGACCCCATGATCACGATCACGTCCTCCGCATCAGGCGAGCCAACATATTCAAACAGGCTGTAGCGCCGGCCGGTCAGGGCCGCAAAGCGGTCCATTGCAGTCTTCACGGCACCGGGGCACGCGTCGTAGAAACCATTGCACGCTTCGCGCGCCTGGAAGAAGGCATCCGGGTTCTGCGCTGTGCCTCGGATGGACGGCGCATCTGGAGTCAATGCCCGGCTCCGATGCGCCCGGATTCCATCCTCTCCGATCATCTCCTTCAATACAGAATCGTCGAGGGTCGTGATCTTGGCGACCTCATGGCTCGTTCGGAATCCGTCAAAGAAGTGCAGGAAGGGTACACGACTTCGAAGCGTGGCAGCGTGGGCGATCAAGGCCAGGTCCTGCGCCTCCTGTACACTGCCGGAACAGAGCATGGCAAAGCCAGTCTGTCGGCAAGCCATCACGTCGGAATGATCCCCGAAGATCGACAGCGCATGTGTCGCCAGGGTGCGCGCCGTCACGTGCATAACGAAGGGCGTCAATTCACCGGCGATCTTGAACATGTTGGGGATCATCAGCAGGAGTCCCTGGCTGGCTGTGAATGTCGTAGCCAGCGATCCCGCCTGAAGCGCGCCATGCACAGCGCCGGCAGCGCCTCCTTCGGATTGCATCTCGGTGACGCTCGGAACCTTGCCCCACAAGTTGGGCCGCGCCTGAGCCGCCCACTCATCAGAAAACTCTCCCATCGAAGAGGATGGCGTGATCGGATAAATCGCGATCACTTCGCTGCAGCGATACGCCACCGATGCTACCGCCTCGTTTCCATCCAATGTTGCCCGTAATCCGCTGTTCATGATGGCCTCAGCACTTCTATCTTTAGTGGGGTGTGCGACACGGCGCTGCGCAGCTCTGTAAGGATCGTCAGCACCTGCCGACCGCCTTCGAAGCCGTGGATTCCACACGATTTGCATTGCTGCCGGTGCTGTCCACTCTGACAGTCATCACCGGACACGGCGCCCGGCGAATGACCGCATCGGCCGTGCTCCCGAGCAGGAAATGTGCGATCCGACCCCGGCTGTCGTTGCCGATGGCGATCAAATCCGCATGCCACTGACGGGCGAAGTCAAGAATGCCTTCGCTTGGTTCGCCTTCGAGCAGGACGCGTTCGACCTTGATATGCTTGGGCACACGGTCGCACGCCGTCTGCAGAATGTGCTCTCCTTCATGTTTCAACCTCGATACGCTCCGCTCGTCCAGGACTTGAATCTCTGGATAAAAGCTGCGCGAGGGGTCGAACACATGAACCAGGCACACTTTCGCACCGACCTGTTCTGCCAGACCAACGGCAACGTCGATTGCACGAGTTGCCGGTGGGCCGTTGTCTACCGCGATCATGATTTTTCTGAACATGTGACATCCTTTCTCGAAGCGCCTGCGCTTTTGATTGGGCAGTAAACCCAACCGCGAGCTTTGGCGCCCGTCTGCCGTCGGTGTAAGCGACGGCATGTAATACTTTCGGCTCGGCGCAATGGTCAGGAAATCCGGCGGTTGGCTGCTTCTGAAATGGAAGGCTTATCTTGCCGGCGTATCGGGGTTTTGACTGATGGCCAGCGGCGGCACATCGAATAAAGGTGCGGGTTTAGTCAGGACGTGCTTCGATCGCATAGCGGAGCAGATCGTTGCTTGTCTTCAAGCCAAGCTTTTGTTTGATGTGATCTTTGTGGGTTTCGACGGTCTTGGGACTGAGACACAGCACGTCGGCAATTCCTTTGACGCTGCGCCCTTCGCCGATCAAGCGGAAAATTTGCAATTCGCGGTCACTCAGCCGCTCCAGCGGAGCCGCATCCGCATTGGATCGGGCCCCGGTGAAGCTTCGCAGCAGCTTGGCGGCCATCTTCTCGCTGAGATACGTCTCACCGCTGAGCACCCGGCGAATCGCAGCCATTACGGTCTGCTGCGGCTCCTGTTTCATCACATAACCCCTCGCGCCCGCACGCAACGCCCGCTCGGCATACAGCGATTCATCGTGCATCGACAGCACGAGAATCGCCAATGTCGGCCAGCGCTCGTGAATCTGCGCGCAGAGTTCGATTCCGTCGCCGCCCGCGAGCGTGATATCGACTACCGCCACATCAGGCTTCAGCTCGCTAAGGACTTTCATCGCTTCAGGCGGACTCTCCGCTTCGCCGACCGCGATCAGGCCAGGCTGGTCATTGATTAACTCGGCCAGGCCCTGGCGCACGATCGCGTGATCATCGACGATGACAACCCTCGCTCGCTTCGACATGCTCTGTTTGCTGGCCATACAATGATGCATCATAACGCGGTCGATTCGCAGGTCACGACCGTACCGCCGCCTTCAGCACGCTGTATGGAAATTGAGGCGTTGATGATGCCGGCTCGATAACGCATGATCTGAAGGCCCATGCCTTTTGCGGAAGTAGACGAAGGGTTGTAATCGAGTCCGTCATTCCGAATGCTCAACGCCAATGCACCGTCGCTTCTGGTCAGCAGGATGGTGATCTGCGAAGCCTTCGCATGCTTGACCGCGTTGTTGCACGCTTCCTGAGCGATGCGATACAGATGCGTCGCCGCCGCCGGATCGCGAATCTCGATCGGCTTCGGGCACTCAAACCGGCAGTTTACTTTGAACAAGTCCTGCACGCTGATCGCAAGAGCCTGAAGCGCAGACATTAAGCCCGTAGGCTTGGCATCGACGGGCTGAAGTCCGTGTGCCAGCGCCCGCGCCTCGCTGATGGCCTGTGTCACCAGGCTCGCGATGCGACCGGCGCTTTCTGATTCGGCGCCCCCTTTGGCGGCAAGCTTGTTCTGTAACGATTTGGTTTTGAAACCGATCCCCGTCAAAAGTTGCCCGAGGCTGTCGTGCATATCCTGGCCGATGCTTCTCCGCTCGCGGTCGCTGATTTCCAGGACTTCGCGCTCCAGGCGTTTTCGTTCGCTGAGGTCGCGCACGACTCCTGTAAACAGCCGCCGCTCGGCCAGAGTCACTTCACTGACCGCAAGATCGGCGGGGAACGTCGTCCCATCCTTTCGCTGCGCCAGAACTTCCCGGCCAATGCCGATGATTCGCGCGACCTTGGTTCGCAGGTAGTTTTGAAGGTACGTATCGTGGCTGCTGTGATACGGTTCGGGCATGAGCATGCTGACATTCTTGCCGATCACCTCTGATGCCGCATAGCCAAATAGCTGCTCAGCCGCATTGTTGAACGACTCGACGATTCCTCGTTCGCTAATCGTTATGATCGCATCGACCGCCGTGTCCAGAATCCCTCGCGCCTTGGCCTCGCTTTCGCGGAGCGCCCTCTCGATTTCTTTACGTTGTGTAATATCGCGTGCGATGAGTGACGCGCCAACGATTCGTCCTGTCGAATCGCGAATCGGCGACACCGTCAATGAGACGTCGATGCGCCTTCCGTCTTTGCGTAAGCGCTCGGTCTCAAAGTGTTGAACCAATTCGCCGCGACGAATCGCCTGGATCATGCGAGCTGACTCGTCGATTCGATCCGGCGGGGCAAGGATTGAGACTGAACGGCCGCATGCCTCGTCCGTCGTATGCCCGAAGATCTGTTCGGCGCCCTTATTCCAGGTGACGATCGTGCCATCAAGCTTTTGTCCGATGATGGCGTCGTTGGAATTCTCGACAATGGCTGCGAATTTTGCGTTTGCTTCTTCAGCGCGTCGGCGGTGCGCGATTTCCTGCTTCAATAGCTTGTTGACCTGCGCCAGCTCTGACGTGCTGTGGTCGTGTGCCGGCGCCTTCGCTCGCATCGCCTTTTCTCGCCCTTTGCCCATGCCATTCCTCGCGTGCATTATACCCTCGTAGACGCCAGCTCGGATATCGGCGCCAGGTCGACCTCGTGGCCGGGGTCTGACGCACGATCTTGGCTGAACCGTTCCCCTTCCCCTGTACTCGGGCGAGAGGCGGGGTGAGGGGCTGCTTGCGCGACACTGAAATTCGGCCCATCCCCCTTCCTCTCCCCGAGTACAGGGACGACAAACCCTAACATCCCCCTCCTCCTGTGTGCGCCACTGGGTGCGCAGGTGCATCGACTTTGATAGTCGCAGGTAGACACACGTAGACGAGTGCCACAACAACTAAAAACCCCCGGATTACCGGGGGTTTTTCGCATCAGTCGAGTCGCAGAAACAACATTGGGCGCGGAGGGATTCGAACCCCCGAAGGCATAAGCCATCAGATTTACAGTCTGACCCGTTTGGCCACTTCGGTACACGCCCGAACTTTGGTTCCCTGATTCGGGGCGGGAAGTATCTTCCAAAGGCGCGGGATTTTCAACCTCCCGCTGCCACTACCGCGAGTAGTAGAAATCGACCTGCAAATCGGCCGCCTTGGGGTCGGTTGCGGTTAGCTGGATGCGGTCGGGGACGTTGGGGAGAAGCTTCTTACTGAATGGGCCGACCGTCGCCAGGGGCACCCGGTTGCTGTCGAAGTAGGTGACGCGGTAGTCGAGGTAGAGCGTCTTGTCGATCGTCGCGCGGATCGGGATCGTGGTGACTAACAGCCCTGATTCGTTGCGCGTGAAGATCGGCGCATCGACCGCGGTGTCAAGTCGCAATTCCTCGGAATCCATGTGGATCTGCTTGCTCGGATATGGATCGGCGCGGGGTTCAATCGGCGGCTTCACCGTGCAGCCGGTCAAGACAAGAACCGTCGTCGCGATCAGCAGATGTCTCATGGCAGGTTCCTTATTCTCTGTCCAGTTTCACTTCTCATTGCGGCTGCGTCGTTGGACCAGCGCCGGGAGTTGGCGCCAGCCAGCTTCCAATCATCCCATCCATCAGCTTGCTGGCAACAAACCGCGTGTAGCGGTTAATCGTCGTCTTTTCCAGTGGCGGCGGGACATCGACCACAGCGCGACCAATCGATTGACCACCCTTCACATTCATCGCCTCCGCAATCAGTCTTACCGACGGACCAGCAGCGGTCTGCCCCGTTGGCTGGGCGCGGACGCGAATCAGTACATCGGCGCCGATATCTCCGAGCACTGCGGCCGTCGGTTCATTCGAGCGGGAGTGCATGAGCGACGACGAGAGAATAGTCACCTCGCCATTGCAGGCAAACCAGTCGGTCATGATGTTTTCCATCGCCTCATAGTCGATGCTGTTGACGATTTTCGGGTCCAGTTGCTTTGAATCGAGCGAATCTCCGCCGGCGGGCATACCGCTTTCAAAGGTGCGGCTGACGAGAATGACCATCCGGGGAGCCCCGACTCGGCGGTAAGCATCGACGAACGCCGGTTGATGGGCCAACTGCTGATTGACGATCGGGACATCGTAGAATGGAGGCGCGGCGATCGAACCATCATCGCGCGGCGGCGGCAGCGGCTTTTCATCGGCCTGATAGCGCGTGATCGCGGCGCGACGGCTTGCATCATCGGCAGTCGGCACCGGCACCCGCGCCGGCGGCGGAGTGTCGTCGTGGCAGCCAGTTAATCCCACGATTCCGCCAAGACCAAGCACTCCAAGCAACAATGTGGATGTCGATGCGTGTGTTATCGCTCTCACAACGGCCTCCCATCCGCTTATTATGCGGATGTTTGAATGCGGCAGTTCATCTGCCGCAACTTCTCAGACACGCCTGACGATAGAAGGATTGTCCGTTGCACACTTGCCTGCGACGGAATTGCGTGTCTATACACCATCGGATTCTAGGCTAATTTTGCCGCAGGTTGTGTCAATCATCTACGCGGCCTAAGGTTAAGCATAAAAGGAGAGTTGCGCATGAACAGTCGAATTACCAGCATTCTTGCTCTCGGGCTTCTGCTCGGGACTGTCGGGGGATGCGAGTCCGATAAGCCGCATAAATATGGCAAGGAACGACCGAGCGTTGATCAGCTCGACGAACGCGACGCGGGCTTGCAGAGCAAGGATGTGATTGCGGCGTCTGAGCAGATGGCGGCCGACCTTCTGGCGAATGTTCCTGAACTGCATAACAGTCAGGAGAAGTGGGTCATCGTCGTAACTCCCGCAGAAAACTACACGAGTGATACGAAGCAAAACCTGAACCTCTTCGTCGACCGTCTCGGCGTTCGTCTGCGCAATCTCGGCCATCGCGACATTCAACTGGTTGAAAATCGCGACCGCTTCCATGATTTGCAGGCCCGCGAACTTGAAGGCGGCGGCGGTGGCGGTGACCAATTCGGACAAGGCAGCGGATACCGCTCGACGCCGGGCGGTCCGGGGCTCAATCCGGATTTTGACTTGTATGCCAAGATCAGCGAACTGCGCAACCGCGGCACGAGCTACTACTACATTGAGTTTCGTCTGACCGCGATTCAGAACACGCCTCAGCATCGGGCACGCGAGATCGTGTGGACCAATGCATATGAAGTGAAGGTGAATAATTGAAGACGCAGGCACGTAGGCAGATAGGCATGAAGGCACGACGGGAGGAGGACTGGTGCGGCGCACTTTTCCCTTCGTGCCTTTGTGCCTTCGTGCCTTCGTGTCTTTTCCTCCTCCTGACTGCGTGCGCCAGTTCCAACGCCGTCCAGCATGGCCACAACACCGCGCTCGATTCGGTCGACCTGGTGAAAATGACGGACGACATGGCCGCGAAAATCGACGAGGATCCCGAGATTGTCCAGGCGTACCACGGGCACGGACCTCTCAAAATCGTCGTGCAGCCGGTCGTGAACGAGATGACCGCCGAAATTCTCCCGCGCGGCCCGGCGGAAGCTTTCACCGGTCGCGTGCGCACGCTGCTGGCGCGTCACGGGACCGACCGCTATACCTGGGTCATGAATCGCGATGAGTTTTACGATCTTCGGCGACGAGAATTGTCCGGCGTCGACCTGGGCCCGGTGCCCGGCGCGGTGAACCCTGAATTTGCGCTGACCGCGACATTCAAAAGCCTTACAAAGGAAGACCCCAAGCGCCGCAGTGCGTATTACCTGTGTGTGTATGAACTGACGAACCTGAAGGACAGGACGATTCTGTGGACCGGGTCGTACGAGGTAAAGAAGACTGCGGTGAAGGAGTTTTTGGATTGAATGCAGTCTCCGCTCATTTTGCCGCGGACCTTCGCTCAGGTCATCCTGAGGGTACTCACGAAGGATCTCGGGATCGGATCACGCATCCGAAGTGGAGATCCTGCGTGAGTACCCTCAGATTGACCTTTTTCGGCAACTCACTGGTTCTGGTGCTGGCGCTCCTCACCGGTTGCACCGACACGAAACAGCAACACGAAGCTCACCGCGCCGTCGGGGATTACTTCAACGGACATTACGACCGAGCGAAGGAACGGCTCATCGAGGTCGCTAAGAAGCCGGATGAGAACTTCGTCCTCAACAACGACCGGCTCGGCTCAACGGCACTCGTCGATTACGACCTAAACGAAGCCGAGAATGCCTTCCTTCGCGCCTATGAGGTCATCAACAGCGTCGGTGTAAACGACGGCGGGCGATCGCTGGGCGCCACACTGGTGAGTGAGAAAATCAAGATCTGGAAAGGTGAGCCCTTCGAACGGGCGATGACCAATTTCTACCTGGGGCTGATTTATTACATGCGCCAGGACTACAACAACGCCCGCGGCGCATTTGAGAATGCGCTGTTCAAGCTGCGCGACTACGCAGACAAGAAGGACGTTAAGAACGACTATCGCGAACAGGAGAGCAACTTCGCGATCGGATTGATCATGCTCGGCAAATGCTGGCAGCGGCTTGGCCGTGAGGATCTGGCTCGAGCGAATTTCGATCGTGCCCGCGATCTGCGCCCGGAGCTTGAAGCGCTGTGCGATGAACGGCGCAATGGCGAGTCGAACCTGTTGCTGGTCGTCGATTACGGCTATGGACCCCGCAAGATCGCCGATGCGGATGGATCGGTTGTCGGCTTCGCGCCCACGCCACAGGAAGCGGGGATGATCCCCGCGCCACAGGTGCGAGTGGATGGGAGAATCGTCGACACTTCCGGGATCGAGCGCCCGCCGATTGATCTGCTGGCGATGGCGCAGGATCGGCGGTGGCAGGACATCGACACGATTCGCACGATCAAGAGCGTCGCGGGGACTGGGTTAATTATAGGTGGACTCGCGGCTGGTGCTTACGGCGCCGATCGTCACCGCGACGATGTCGCACTCGCCGGACTCGCGGCAGCCGGTGCAGGGTTGCTGCTCAAAGCCTCAAGCCAGGCCGACATTCGCCAGTGGGAGATGCTTCCGCGCACAGTCTTCCTGCTGCCGCTGCGGGCTGAGCCCGGCACGCATGACATTACCGTGAACTTCCCGCACGCCGACCGACTCACCCAAAGTTGGCGCGACATCGTGGTCCCCCCTGCCGGCGAAGCGACTTACTATTTCCGCATGCAACGCTGGACCAGCGGCGAACACACCTGGCCGCCTCCGGCGCTGGCGGCGGAGCTACCAACCAACGCCAAACCGGAATAGAATTCCTCATCAAGGCTATGTACGCTGGGGAATTCTTCGTATGCCTAAGCGAATCTATCTCACCCCACCGGTGATCAAGATCCTTATCGTCGTCGGCGTGGTAATCGCGGCCGCTTTGTACGTCTACCTCACGTCCGGCATGCCCGCACCGCGGGAGTCCGATCGCGTTTCAATGGCGGATGGATCGTTCTCGATCATCAAACCTCATGGTTGGGGGAGCAGCACAGGGTCGGAGCCGGAGGATTCCCCTTTCGATAGCCATATCGAGCTCTGGCACCCAGGGATGTCGGGAGCGGAGGATTTCCTGGTTCTCAGTCGAATACGGATCGACCCCACCGCGGAGAGCCTCACCGGAGCGGGGATGACTCTCGGTAGCTTCCAGGGTCGCGAAGCATACTTCCGCACGGTGGAGAAGCCGCGCGAATACCAGTGGCGGATGGTCTTTAAAAACGAAGGCGCCTGGTACAACCTGCTGGTCCGCCTGCGCTACAAGGAGGACATCCCCAGGAGCGACTGGTGGGGATTCATTTCAAGCTTTAGATCGGCGCCGCGTCCGGCATCGCAGCCGGCGACAACACAGATGAACGCGCCGACCACGACATCGCAAAGCTGACGAATCGAGCGGTATGAAAAAAGCGCGACCCCTTCGTCTTCCGAAGGGGTCGCGTTTGCCAAACTGCAAATTCAGAGTGACCGGCGTCATGCATTTGCGCCGGTAGATTCCGTAAATCAAATACTAATGTTTCAACCGACTGCCAGCGCTTCGGATCGAGAGAAGAGCGATCCTTCCTCGACCTGGACCTGCTCGGCCATCAGCAGGGCGCGCGTTTCGTGCGACTGGCCCTTCTGGTGGAACTCGACCTCGTACGCGATGCTCGGCGCAAACCAGGTGCTTCGCACTACGCCGACTTCACCGCGGGTGAGAGATAGTTCGGGAATGTCTGTAATCAGACGAACGAAATCATCGATATGAGGTTGCCTCATGAGGTCCTCCTTGAACCCACGCAAGCCCGATGAACCCATTCCCAGCAGCGCACGAAGACACGACTTCGACGCTCAGTCCCTCCGTTGGTGCCCGTGAGTTTCTCAAGATACCGAGCTTTCCCAGCGATGCAAGTAATTCATACAATTTCAAATAATGTTTTTGCAGAAGTTGCAGTTTCAACGAAGCCTACTCCGCTGGTACGACCGCGCCCGACGAGACCTGCCCTGGCGCGTCGCGCTCGGGATTCAGCCAAACCCTTATCACATCCTGATCAGCGAGACGATGCTTCAGCAGACGCAGGTCAAGATGGTGCTGCCATATTTCCATAAGTTCATACAAACCTGGCCAACCTTGAATGACCTGGCGGCCGCGGATGAACAGGCCGTGCTGAAAGCCTGGCAGGGATTGGGCTATTACTCGCGGGCCCGAAACCTTCTCGCGTGCGTAAGGAAGATTGCTCAGGAACACGCCGGACGAATTCCACGCGATGTACCGTCGCTTCTAAAGCTTCCCGGGATCGGCAGATACACCGCCGGCGCTGTCGCATCGATCGCTTTCGATACCTCGGCGCCAATCGTCGATGGGAATGTCGCACGGGTTTTGAGCAGGCTCGACAAGATCGAATCCGATCCACGCGATCGCGGCACACTCCAATATCTGTGGCACCGGGCCGAGGAGATTCTTCCGCAAAAACGGGTCGGTGACTTCAATTCGGCGCTGATGGAACTCGGCTCAACCGTTTGCACGCCCCGCACTCCGAAATGCCTGGTCTGTCCCGTCCGACAGCATTGCGAAGCAGTCGCAGCGGGGCTTCAGGAGATGATCCCCCCGCCGAAGAAGTCCAAGCCAATCCCACTCGTGCAGCGTCGCACGTTTTGCCTCCGGCACGGGACGAACGGCGATACGAAATTCCTGATCGAGCAGCGACCGTCACGCGGACGCTGGGCGGGAATGTGGCAGTTCCTGACCGTCGAAACCGACAAACGCACGATCTGTCCCAAGACCGTTCACTCCATCTGCGGCCTGAAATCGTCGTCACCTCGATCGATGGGGACCATCGAACATGCCCTCACGCATCGCCGCTATCAGTTCGACGTCTACCTGTGCGATGTCCGTGAGCACCGATCGAGCGACAAGAAATCTGAGCTGGATGAATCGCGCCGCTGGGTCCGACTGAGCGAGCTGGAGCAATATCCCCTGCCCCGTCCTCACGCGCGAATCGCGGAAATGCTGCTACAACTCGAATCGAATTCCTTGAATCCAGTAAATTCGTCGGAAGGAACGTAAACTATGGCCTGGTTGATTCTGGTTCTGGCGGGTTTGCTGGAGACGGTTTGGGCGATGGGACTGAAGTTCAGCCAGGGATTCACCAAGCCGCTACCCACGGTCGTCACAATCCTTGCGATTCTCGCCAGCCTGGGTTTGCTTGGTTTGGCGCTGAAGACTCTGCCGGTTGGCACGGCCTATGCCGTTTGGACCGGCATTGGGAGCGTCGGGACCGTCATTTTCGGCATCGTCCTTCTGCACGAATCGACCAATCCCCTTCGACTCGCATGCATCGCACTCATCCTGCTGGGAATCGTCGGCCTGAAGCTCGTTAGCCCGAATTGACACGCTTCCGGTATCCCGACGCTCACCTGAATCTCACTTCTCATTCGCTTCGATTGCCCGGTTCCGGGCACTTCGCAACCCTGCCTAAAGCTCAATAATGCCCTTCAAACTGGCTCATTTTGCCCATGCGTGACGCGTATCGTATATCCGAACGAGAGGACTGGCCGAGGAGTAAACCAGCAGGCCAGGAGACATGAACGAAGTTGAATTTGAATCAGCGCCTTCTGTCAGCGCTCGTCCGAAGACGACGACAGTCGTAGGACTGTTGATCGGCGTCGCGGGGATCATCAGCTACCTGGCCAGCTACGCGATGGCCAACGCGCTCGTCGCGGCCGAGATCGTGAAACCCTGGACAAAGGACCACGATCCGCGACCCAAATGGTTCGCGGCGGGCTTCGTCATCCTGATCCTCGCATTCACCGCGATCGCCGCGATCGTCCGACACAGCAGCGCCCGGCACCTGCGCGAAATCGACCAGATGGAAACAGAATAAGACTCTGAACGAACCTGACGGAGGCAGCCCCGAGGCACGAAGAGAGGGAAGGCGGTAGAAGCTGGCACCCCCGCCAACCCGCTTCGTGCCTCGGGCTTTCTTATCTGCACGCGTTACTTGCTCCGCTTCGCATCAAACGCCTGCTCAATGATCGTCTGCTGCTTGCCCTTGAAGCTGTCGCCGTCGATCTTGCCGGTGTAGACGGTGACGAACGGGGTGCCCTGGCCGAAATCTCGGCTGACTTTGAAGGTAAGCTCACCATTAACCAACTTTGCGTCGGAGATTGGCGAATCGCCGCCGAAGCCGCTGATTGTGCCGGTGATCTTGTCCCCTTCCTGTTTGAGGGTGAGGACATTTTCCTGCGCCTGACCGCCGAAGTCGGTGGACCACTTCCAGACCCCAGTGACCCCGGCCGGCTTGGTCGCCTGCGCGACTGCGATCAGGGTGAATCCGAGCATCAAAACGAGAGAGAACAAAACGACGCGTACGCTGCGTGTGCCGAGCATGTTTGCTCCTAAGAAAAAATGAGAAATTGAATCGAATCGCCGCTCTGTTTCCCGTGCCGAAGATCATACTCGAATCGGCGGGCCCGATGCCAGAATTGACCGGGTATCCACACACAGTGCTGTCGGCGTGGGGTGTGACTCAACTTTTAGGCACAAAGCGCGCAGAACGTCATCCTGCGCGTACTCGCGAAGGATCATCGCCTCGGGTGCGCATCAGATCCTTCGCGACTACGCTCAGCATGACTCCAGCGCGGGAAGACAGATTGCCCAAAAGCAGCGCTAGACCCGTCGCCGTGCGTGAGAAGTGATTATTTCTTTTATCCATTGCGACGCCGCGGTAAATTAGGGAAGGTTCATATCGCGATTCCAACCGGCGCAACGATAGAGGTATTCATGTTTCATGACTTTCTGCAATCCAATGGGGATCCTGACGAGGTATGTTCTTCTGCTTTTTTGAGCATCTGCCCGGATCCGAAGCGCCGTCCCACAAAACGCGCATCCCTCAGCCAGACGCTTGAAATCCTGGAACACCGGATGCTTCTGGCGGCACAAATCCACTTCACCGATTTTTCGTCAACCACCGGCCTGGTCACCAACGGCTTCGGCGCCGCGCCGGTCACCAGTTCAAACAAGCTGCGGATGACCGATGGCCAGCTCCAGGAGAGTCGCAGCGCCTGGTTTAACACGGCCGTGCCGATCGACCAGTTCCGCAGCGATTTCAGTTATCGCGCCAAGTCCGGCGACAGCGCCGATGGACTCTGCTTCGTCATTCAGAATGGCCCGACCAGCGCCCTGGGGGATGACGGCTTCGACCTCGGCTACCGCGGCATCGCCAACAGCGAGGCGGCGTGCCTGAACCTCTTCAACTTCGGCAACTACGGGTCGCAATTCGGTTTCGCCAGCGGCGGCCTGCACCCGGATACGAATACGGCGATGGCACCGATCGACCTGCACAGCGGGCACCTGATGCATGCGACCATCAAGTACGATGGCAAAACGCTGAACTTCGCCGTGAGCGACGCCACCGATCGCAGCCTGGTCTTCCGAGCCTCCGAAATCATCGACATTCCAGCGCGGCTGGGCACGCATGAAGCGATCGTCGGATTCACCGCATCGACCGGCGATCATCTTTCGACCCAGGACATCACAAGCTGGAAATACGACGGCATTCTGACCAGCGCCCCGAGCATATCGAAGCCCGCGACGGCCAACCCCAACCCGGTCACCGGAACGACCGCGCATCTGGATGTCCTCGGCGACGACGCCGGCGGCGAAAGCAATCTCACCTACACCTGGACCCTGCAAAGCAGCCCATCGGGCGCGAAGGCTCCCGTCTTCTCCGCTAACGGCACCAACGGCGCCAAGTCGATCACCGCTACTTTCTTCAAGAGCGGCGACTACGTCTTCCGCTGCACGATCACCAACCAGGACGACCAGAGCGTCTTCAGCGACGTCACGGTTCACGTCCTGCAAACCGCCACGAAGATGCGGATGACCCCGCACGAGCAGGACATCAACCTGGGTGACACGATTCAGTATCGCACGACGTTGCTCGATCAGTTCAACTTCTCAATGCGCACGCAGCCAAAGTGGATTTATTCAATTCAAAGCGGCGAAGGCTCCGTCGATCCGGATAGCGGGCTGTTCACGGCGTCTCCCAATATCGTCGGCCACGTCGATGTCGCATCGACCGGCGGCGGGTTCACCGGGACTTGTGGGGTCACCGTGCGGAAGTAGCTGAAGCTGATGCGGCGATCTGAGTTTTCGTTAGATCACCGGCCGCAATCCGCGGGCAAATGCGTCTTTGACGGACGGCCGCGTCATGACAATGAGCGTCGCCGCCGGGACACCGATCCCCAAAAAGATGCCGATAACCAGCCCAATGATCTCTCCGATCGACGAGGCCGGGTTTCCCGAGGACCGCAGGATCTCCGCCATCCTCGGCTGCACATAGATCGCGTTGCCCACCAACGAGATGATCGACGTTAAAAGTGAGATAATCGACCAACCGACGAGGAGTTGCCGCGACCACTGGCGCAACCCGAGCGCACCAATGCTGCCGGCCAATTGGAAGATCGACAACAGCCAACCGACCAGCGAGGACATGATGATCCAGCCGAAAAGCATGGAATCATTCTTGATCCCATCCAGCGGATTACCTCCTCCCTGAGGTGACTGCGGAAGCGGAATGAAATAGACCAGAAGCGACAACGGCATACAAAGGAACGCCAGCGACGCGAAGATGATTCCGATCACCGCCATCGCGGTGACCGATCCTGGTCTTTCGGCCGGCGGAAGTGGCGCCGGGTAAGGGACTTCTTGGGACATGAACCCGTCTTTCTGCCGATGTGGTCGGCCCGCGCAGATTGTAGCACATCCCAAGGGACAACACCGCAAGATGCCACTTGTTGTTCCCCCTCGCTTCGCTTCGCAGCCTGCGCTACGAAGCAGGCATCAATGGAGAATGCGTGTACACATTCCATGGGCACGCTGGCTCATTCCCATGTTTCTCCTGAAGCTTTCGAGCGTTTGACATGCGCTCAAATCCCCCTTGTGTTTTGATCAATAATGCCCGAGCGTCCATCACGATGATAACTCCCCTCTCCCGGCCTCCGGTGCCGGGAGAGGGGAAGCATGCGACGAGGTTCATGCTGCGGCAGGAGCCAACGCCGCCCCGCGGCAGCCGCTGTCGAGCGCTTCGCTGCCGCCGGTGAAGCGGACAATACCCCCGCAGCCTGGCGTTGCAGTGATTACCTTCCACGCGTCCGCCAGGGTGAGCGGCTCGGATCGGTTCCACGGCATCAACCGAAGCTCGCGGTCCAGCAGGCAATAGCCCGTCAGCACGCGGGCGCTGGTGCCGACGAGTTGCACGGCGTGAATCCACCACATGCCGGGGATCAAGCCGACCAGCAGCAGGGCCCCGTAGCCGAGCCGGATCTGCACGCTCATCGCGCGGATGTCGCTGTGCCTCGCCAGGTCGATCCAGACCAGCAGCATGCAGAGGCAGAACGCGGCCAGCACCGGCACGAAGCGATCCAGCGTGAACGAAGCGGACAGCAGCACGATCATCACAACCCAACTGATCCAGGTGATATCGAGCAGGACAGTCGGATCGAAGCGGAACGCCGGCACCCGCGGGACCAACCCGCCGACGCGATTGCGATAGCTGCGGTACTCATCGCCGTAGTGAGCGATCAAATCGCGTTCTTCGATCGGGATCGCAATGAGCATGTAGGCAGTCAATGTCGCCGCGAAGAGCGCATGTCCCACTGTCAGCGTCGGCGTGGCCCAGAAAGCGGTAATCCAGCCGACGTAAAGCGGGTGACGGATGAATCGATAAAGCCACGGCGTGCGGAACGGCAGCGCGGTGTACGCCTTCTGCTGAAGATTCAGCCAGACCTGGCGCGTGCCGAACAGGTCAAAGTGGTTGATCATCAGGCTCGCCAGCGGGACGAGCAGCCAGCCGCAGGCGAACAGCGACCACATCGCGACTCGCGCAATGGGATGTTGTAGGTCGAAGATCACGGTGTCGATTGGTCGCCACAGTGCCAGCAACGTGAGCATCAGCGCGTTGGAGACGAAGACGTACACGGTTCGTTCGACCTCCTTGGGAACGAACTGCGTCCACCAACGCTTGAAGGCAGGCCGTGCCATCACGCTGTGGGGAACCGCGAACAGCGCCAGCAGCACCAGATTGACCGCGACGCTGACTGCGATCGAGCCACCGACGATCGCCGGCGCATCGATCGATTTGGGGACGATGAAATTTCCCACAAACCCCGCCATATACGCGAACACGCCGAGGAATAGCACGTGAGCAAACACTCCGAACAGGAAGTAAACGCGACGCAGCATAAAAGCTCCTTTCGCCAAATGCTGCGGAGATGATTGGCCGGTTTTGCCCGCTTGCCTAGTTGACTCGTGGTAAACCCCTGATCAGGGCAATGAGCGCTCTGGCATCAGCAGACCGTGCTGAATGTCGGCGCGAAATCACACGGATTCACGCCGCTTTTGGGAGCGGCGGACGTGATTTATGGCCTTCGATAATCTTCATCGCGCCCGTGAGAAGCTCCGGCGCGCAGGTCGTTGTAAGGCTTAGCTGCGAGACGCCGAAGATGAACGCCAGTTTCCAGTCGCCAATGACATCGCCGAAGCGTTCGGCCGAGATGGCGGCCGCGAGCGTTTCGACAAATTCGCCGCTGCGCGTCGTGGAATACCCCTGGAGTGTGATCGCAAAATGCGATTCATCGGCGCGGTAGACCGTTCCCTGCGTTCCAACGCGCTCATCCAGCAGCTTGCCCAGTCGCTGGATAACGGTTTCCGCGGCGTTCCGGGAATGAAGCGACTGGAGCGCTTCCAACTGCTCGATTTTCACCATGATGCAAGCCAATTCCCCGTTCCCCCGCCGCGCGGTGGAGACTTCGCCGGACAAGCGCTCCATCAGGTTGTGCCGATTCGGTAACCCCGTGAGCGCATCGACATGCGTCTTCGGCGTCAAATGCGTCGGATCGTCATGAACGGCATCATTCTTGGATGGCTTAGAAGCACCAATTCTACGTGGCCCTGCGACCGGCATCTCCACCGGCTGGCAGAAGCCATCGACCCGATGGATCAAATCAATCAGCTGCTGCACCTGTGCGGCGATCACTTCCAGATCATCCGCGCGCTTGATCGCTTCCTCGGTACGACCGGCCGCCAGGGTGATATCCGGGAAGCCGTAACCGCCCGCCGCCCCTTTCACCTGGTGTACGGCACGGACGAGCTTGACCATGTCCTGCGCATCCAGAAAGTTCTGCATCTCCATAATGCGCTCGGGGAGCCGCGAGACGAATTTCTCCAGCACGCCGCGGAGCTTTTCGTTGTCGGCCAGCGTGCTCCGCAGGCGGGCGCCGTCCGGGCTTTGGAGCAACTCGGGGTCGCACGGATTGCTCTCGGCCGCAGAGTTCGCAACCGAAACCGTTCCCAGGTATTTCGCCAACACCGCCATCAGGTGCTCCACGCGGATCGGCTTGGCCAGGTAGTCGTCGCAACCCGCGGCAAGGCACTTAGCGCGATCGTCGGCCATTGCGTTGGCGGTCAATGCGACGATCGGCTTGCTGTAGGCGCATTCGCGCAGCCGGCGCGCGGCGCCGTAACCGTCCAGTTCGGGCATCTGCATGTCCATGAGGACCAGATCGAACGTCTGCGAGGTGGCCAATCCCACTGCGATCAATCCATTTGGCGCCAGCACAACATCAACCCCGGCACTGCGGAGTAAATGCGAGATGAGCTGCTGATTGTCCTCGCCATCCTCTGCAACCAACACGCGCCCGGTGAAGCGGTGCATCGCAGTCGGCGAAGTCGCCGGCGCGGAGATCAGATCCGACTCGTCCAGCGACGGCAGCATCCGCACGCCGCCCAGGGGGCCGGCGTCAAGCCAGACCGAGAAGCACGTGCCTACTCCCGGCTCCGATTTGACGGTCATATCCCCGCCGAGCAGTTGCGCGAAGCGCCGGCTGATGACCAGCCCGAGCCCGGTGCCGCCAAACTTTCGGGTGGTCGATTCATCCGCCTGGGTAAACGGCTTGAACAGCCGCTGGATCTGGTCATCGCTCATCCCAATGCCGGTGTCGATCACGTCGACATGAAGCGTGCTGCCAATCAACCGATCCTGGCAGCTCACGCGAAGATGAACGCTGCCGGGACTGGAAGTGAACTTGATTGCGTTGCCGATCAGGTTGATCAGGATCTGCTTCAGCCGCAGCGGATCGGTCTGAATCTGCTTGGGCACCGGGCCATCGACGACGACCTTGAAATTCAATCCCTTTTGAATTGCCTTCACTCGCGTCAGTGCGACGATATCGGACAGGAGCTGCCGCAGATCGATGTGAATTCTTTCGACCTCGTACTTGTTGGCTTCGATCTTCGAGATGTCCAGCACGTCGTTGATCAGACGGAGCAGGTGCTCGCCGTTGCGACGAATGACCTGCACGCAGCGCATGCGGTCGGCGGCGGACTGGTTCGGATCGAGCAGCAGATCGCCATATCCCAGAATCGCGGTCATCGGCGTGCGAATTTCGTGGCTCATGTTGGCCAGGAACGCGCTCTTGGCCTGATTGGCGGCATCCGCAGTTTGTTTCGCGAGCTCCGCGGATTCTTCAGCGCGCCGGCGCTGCGTAATGTCCTCATGCGACATGACGACGCGCACCTTGGCATTGCCGGGGAAGCGGGTCACTTTGCAGCTATACCAGCGCGTCTCGCCGGCAATCTGCCCGCAATATTCAACGCACGCTTCGCCGCGCTGCTCGGTTGTGACCGAGCGAATCGCGTCCGCGATCGCCGCCGCGTCCTGCTGCCCACGACCAGCGAGACTGTCGCAGATCGCCAGGTAATTCGTTCCATCCTTGACGCGTGCGATGATCGATTCTTCAGAGGTCCCGGATTCGCGCCACGAACGGTTTGTCGCCACGATCGCGCCCGCGCTGTCCAGAATCGCAATCTGCGCCGACAGGGCATCGACTGTAGAGCGGGCAAACCATTCCGACTCTTTCAACCGCTCCATCTCCCGATCGCGCTGCTTCTCATCACGATGCAAACCGACATACGTCAGAAGGATGACGCCAAACTCCAGCGCCAACAGCGAGATGTTCGCCTGCGCAAGGGGGTCATCTTCGAGTTTGAAGCTGGAAATCGGATCGTCGAACGAGAACGCGAAGTCATCCCCCACCCTGATGCGGATCGAGGCCGCAACGCTGACCAGCAGCCCCAGCGACAGAATCGCGATGGCGAGCAAACGCAGCCGCAAACGTCTTTTCCACGAACCGCTCATCGGAAACTCATCCCACCAAAAACAACCGGAGCGCGGAGGCGCCGCGTCCCCAAATCATGTCGGCTGGTGGCGAGAGGCGCTTAATCGCCCACATGGGGTGTCCGATAAGATCTCAGTCACGCTGCACAACGCGGCCTGGCGCAAAGAATTGCTGACTCAATCGATCCCGGCGGATATAATGAAACCGCGATGAGAAGCCCGTTTCCAGGCATGGATCCGTATCTTGAGGCGCGGTGGTCCGATGTCCACGCCACGTTGATCGCATTGATCAAGGAGGCACTGCAACCGACGCTGCCGCGCGGGCTTCGCGCGCGCTCGGAAGAACGAGTCCTGCTTGAAGAAGCAAACGAGCCCATAACCCAAAGCTATCGGAGTGACGTCGCTGTCGTGCAGACCACGCAAAGGCGTGGAGACGAGCGCCCAACAGAAAGTGGCTTGGCCGTTGCAGTTCAGGAGCCGTATATCGTCACATATTCGTCCGGGCCGCAGATTGATCGGTTTGTTCAGATCATTGATTCGTCAAATGGGAATCGAGTCGTCACCGCAATTGAAGTGCTCAGCCCATGGAACAAGTCTCCGGGGCGCTTGAACGAGGACTATCAAAAGAAGCTGAAGAACTATGCGCTCGCAGAAGTGAGCGTGGTAGAGATCGATTTATTGCGGACCCCTCGCGGCCGATTGGCTGTTACGGACGTGGATCTCCCCCCCGAGCGAAGAGCGACGTATTACACGTGTGTTCGGCGCGGCTGGATTGACTACCAATGGGAGGTCTATTCATTTCCTCTTCGGCTACCGATTTCGCCGATCAAAATTCCGCTGCGCCGCAGCGATGCTGACGCCATTCTGCAACTTCAACCCCTCATCGATCGCGTCTATGTCGCGGGGGGACACGACGACATAGACTATTCCAAACCGGTGTTTCCGCCCCTTTCGCACGACGATCAACTTTGGGCGAAACAAGTTATTGAGAATGCCAATCGCGAGTAACGCGGTTCGGCTATAATCTCCATTCGGTGTTGAAAGAAACCGCACAATTGGTCGCAGCGCGCATCCCCGAACTGATGTCCCCCGCCGGGGACTTCGAGGCCATGCGCGCCGCCGTCGCCAACGGTGCCGATGCAGTCTACTTCGGTCTCGACAACTTCAATGCCCGCCATCGCGCCGCGAATTTCACGCTGGAGCAGCTTCCTGAAACGATGAGATACCTTCACGATCACAACGTGAAGGGATTTCTTACATTCAATACGCTGATCTTTTCTGACGAACTGCCGCGAGCGGTTGAGTACATCCGACAGATCGCCAGCGCCGGCGTCGACGCGGTCATCGTGCAGGATCTCGGGCTCGCCCAACTGATTCGCACGACGGCGCCGGACTTGACGATTCACGGCTCGACGCAGATGACGCTGACCGAGCCGCGCGGGATCGGATTCGTCCGGAAGCTCGGCGTGCAGCGCGTCGTGCTCGCGAGGGAGCTTTCCATCGAAGAGATTCGGAAGATTGCGAATGCCAGCACGATGGAACTGGAAGTCTTCGTCCACGGAGCGCTATGCGTTGCGTATTCGGGTCAGTGCCTCACCAGCGAAGCCCTTGGCGGCCGCAGCGCCAACCGCGGGCAGTGCGCGCAAGCCTGCCGGCTTCCGTACGATCTGGTCGTTGATGGCCAGATTCGCGATCTCGCGGACAAAGCCTATCTGCTGTCGCCGCAGGATCTGGCTGCATATGACTTGATCGACGACCTCGCCGCCGCCGGCATCGCTTGTCTCAAAATTGAAGGCCGGCTCAAGAGCGCTCATTACGTCGCCGCGACGACGCAGACCTACCGTCAGGCCATCGATGCCGCCGGCGTCCACAAGCGTTTCGCAATCTCGCCGCAGCAGCGAGCGGATCTTGAACAGACCTTCTCGCGCGGGTTTTCGCACGGTTTCCTCTCCGGCGTTGACCATCAGACGCTCATACCCGGACGATTTCCGAAGTCGCGAGGACTGAGGATCGGCACCGTCGCGCAGATCACTCCGCGCGGACTCATCATCAATCTGGAAGCGAAATCCAACACCAGCCTGAAACCCGGCGACGGCGTCGTCTTCGACGAAGGTCATCCCGAACAGGACGAGCAAGGCGGTCGCGTTTTCATTGTCAAACAGCGACCGCGAAACCAGATCGAAATCGAGCTTGGCCACGGTGACGTGAACCTCCACGCGATTGCCATCGGTTCGATCGTCTGGAAGACGGATGACCCGGCCCTTCGTAAGCGGCTGGAGCATTCGTTTTCGCGCGATGAGGTCGTGAATCGACTGCCACTGGACGTGAAGGTTCGTGCCCATGTAGGCGAGAAGCTGACGATTACCTTCACCGCCGCCGGCGAGAGCACGACAGCCACCTGGGACCGCGTACTTGAACCGGCGCAAAAGTTCCCATTGAACGAACAACTCCTGCGCGAGCAGCTTGGTCGGCTCGGCGACACGCCGTTTGAACTGCGTCGCGTCGAGTTGGACATCGCCGGCGGACCGATGGTCCCGAAATCCGTATTGAATGAGTTGCGTCGTGATGCCGTCATGATCCTGAAAGCCGGGCGCGAAGCGCACGCCAGAGTCGCGATCGCGGCGCCGGATGCGCTCGATCAACTCCGGTCCCGGTTGCCGTTGGCGCCTGCGTCGCCGGCATCCGCCCAGCCATCGCTGCATGTGATGACGCGCACCCTCGAGCAAGTGGACGCGGTTTTAGCGCTCGACGAGGAAACTCGTCCGGCGTCGATCTACTGCGATTTCGAGGACATCCGCCGATACAACGAAGCCGTCTCGCGGGCGCGCTCTGCGAATGTCCCCATCGCGCTGGCAACGCTTCGCATCGTCAAGCAACACGAGGAAGGCCTGCTGCGCCAAATCCTTGATTGCAATCCGGATGCGGTCCTGGTTCGGAACCTCGGCGCGGTGAGCTTCTATCACGAATTTGCACCGCACCTTCCGCAGATCGGCGACTACAGCCTCAATATCGCGAACGAATTGACCGCCGGAATCTTCGCGGAAGCAGGACTCCTCCGCATGGTCCCCAGCTACGACCTGAACTGGCGGCAGATGTCGGCAATGCTCTCGCGCTTCGATCCGGCTCGTTTCGAGTGCGTCATCCATCAGCACATGCCCATGTTTCACATGGAGCACTGCGTCTTCGCCCACACCCTGTCGAACGGCAAAGACTACCGCGACTGTGGCCGCCCGTGCGATCGCCATCAGGTCGACCTGAAAGACCGCGTCGGGGAGCCGCACCCGCTTATTCCCGATGTCGGCTGCCGCAACACGGTCTACAACGCCAAAGCGCAGTCCGCTGCCGAGTACATCCCGCAGATGCGATCGCTGGGTATCCGCCATTTCCGCGTCGAGTTGCTTCGCGAGAAGCCGCATGAAGTGGCGCCGCTGTTGAAGCGATATGCGGACGTCATTCAGGGCAAGGTCGACCCAAGGTCCACACTACGATCGCTGCGCGTGCTCAATCAGCTTGGGGTTACGACCGGCACACTTGATCGCGAGTAGTCGGAACCAATTTGCCACAGAGGCACAGAGTACCTAGCGCGGCATAGCCGCAACCAAAGTTAAATGGCGCTGCCTCTTCCGGTAGGCTGAAGGTGTCAAGACTTCACCAACCGGAGATGCAACGCCATGCAGAGCTTTTTACAGCGCCACGCCGTGAATGTCATCGGATCGCTGAGCGGATTTGACCGGCTGCTCTTTCGCGGTACCCAGCGAATGCTGGCCAACGTGTGCGGCCTGATGAACTATCTCTGGTCGATCCAGGTGTTGCTCAAGGATTTCGGCAAATGGTCGGAAGATCTGACTCAGCGTTTGCGGTCCGGCAGTGAGCAGGTGATGGTGGATGCTGGCCGGCCGTGTAGGTACTTGAATAATCCGGCCGTGTCGAAGGAGGAGTTGGCCCGGGAGATGGCCAGGCGAGACGGCATCAAGAGCGGTCCCATCTGCTTGCTCAGCGCGGTCGAACCGTGCTGGAGCTATGAGCTGGTGAAGGATCGATCGAGCAAGAAGCTGGTGTTGCAGCCGCGGTATCGCAAATGCCTGCATCTGTACCATTATCAGATGCACGAGCGGTTCGGACTGATGCACGTGCGTCTGCAAACCTGGCTTCCGTTTGGGGTGCGGGTGTGCCTCAATGGCCGGGAATGGCTGTGCCGGGAACTGGATCGTGCCCGGATCGGGTACGAGCGTGGGGACAACTGCCTGGTGCAGGTGTCCGACCCGCTCAAGGCGCAGCGGGCACTGGATCGGCAGTTGACGCAAAACTGGGCGCAGCTGCTGGATGGCGTGGAGCAAGCGGCCAACCCGATGCGATCGTCGCTGCTGAAGATGGAGGGTAAGCCGCTGGAATATTACTGGTCGGTGGATCAGAGCGAATGGGCGACGGACGTGATGTTCCGCAGTCCGGCGGCCTTGGCGGCGGTGTATCCGCGACTGTTACGCCAGGGGATCTTGACGCTGGGGTCGCGCGATGTGCTGCGGTTTTTGGGCAAGACGCTGGATCACCGTTTTAAAGGCGAAGTCTGCACGGATCTGAAGGATCGGATCGAAGGAACTCGTCTGAAGCACCGGGTCGATGGCAACAGCGTGAAGATGTATGACAAACAGGGCTCGGTGCTGCGGGTGGAGACGACCGTCAACGATGCCTCGCAGTTCAAGGTGTTCCGGGGCACGGAAGCCGAGCCGGGCAAAAAGCAGTGGCGGCGGATGCGCAAGGGCATCGCCGACCTGCACCGGCGAGCCGAGGTGAGCCATGCGTCCAATGAGCGTTATCTGGGTCATCTGGCGACGATCGATTGTCCCCGGACGTTGCAGGAGCTGATGGTCCCGCTGAGCAAAGCGAAAACGATCAGCGGGCGTCGATATCGCGGTCTGCGGGTGCTAGCCGAGGATGATGACAAGCTGATCAATGCGGTTGCCCAGGGTCAGTTTGCCCTCAACGGCTTTCGCAACAGCGACATCCGTGTGATGCTGTTCGGTCAGGACACCGATTCCCAGCAGACGCGGCGACGCTGTGGACAGGTGAGCCGCAAGCTCGGACTCTTGAAGGCACATGGCCTGATCCGGCGTGTGCCGCGAACGCGACGATGGATGCTGACGGAAAAAGGCTCCGCAATCGCGACGCTGCTGAACGCCGCAAAGAACGCTTCAGCATCGGAACTAATGAAGGAAGCGGCATGATTTATGTTGTCAGGAAAACAACAAGATGAAGATGAGTAGTACAGAGATTGGACACTCAGTATTTTGACTCTGTGTTCCCGGTGCCTCTGTGGCTAGACTCATCTTCATGACCGCCAGGTTCTCACCACGCCGTCCGCTGGGCCGTACTGGATTCGTTGCCACCGCACTCGGCATTGGCGATCTTGCGGATCGTCGGCTGCCCATTGAGCAGTGTGTGGCCACGGCACGTCGCGCGATGGATGCCGGATTGAATCTCATCGATACCGCACCGGGTTACGAAGATGGATACAGCGAGCAAATCGTGGGAGAAGCCGTCAAAGGCCATCGTGATCGGATGTTCATCATCGACAAAATCGACTTCCTCGATGATCCGGTCCGCCCGCAGGTCGAAGCAAGCCTGAAGCGGCTCAATCTCGATCACGTCGATGCCTTTGTCTTCCACGGACTCTCGACACTCGAAGCGTGGAACAAAATCACCGCGCCCGGCGGCGGGATGGACCAGCTCGCCGAGTGCGTCCGCGCGGGGCTTTGCCGCTTCCGCGGCATCTCCTCGCACGACCCGGATACGCTGCGCGAAGCGATCCCCTCCGGCCTGTGTGATATCGCCATGTTCGCGACCGGCCCATACGTTCATCCGCGCTACGTCACCGAGACCCTGCCGCTGGCGAAGAAACACAACGTCGGCACGGTCTGCTTCAAAACCTTCGGCGCCGGCAAGCTCATCGGCGACACCAGTGGCTACAACCAGCCCCTTCAGGACCGCCCGCGCGGAAAGGTTTCCTCCGGCGGATCATTGCAAGACATGAAGCCTGCGCTCCCACACCTGAGCGTCCCCGATTGCCTTCATTACACGATGACGCTCGATCCGGATGTTGCGCTGTTGGGCCTGAGTTTCCCGAATGAGCAGGACGCGGCGTTCGCAGCAGCTCGGGAGTTTAAGCCCCTCTCGGAAGAACAGATGGTCGATATCAAGCGGCGAGCAGTCGAAGCGATCGCAAACAAGGGGAAGTGCTGGTGGAATCCCGGCGGGGCGTGAGAGTTATGCCCCACGCCAACAATCCGCGTGTAGCCGGCGTGATCGCACGCCGTTTCTCCCAGGCGCGGAAACGCGGCGTGCAAGCACGCCGGCTACACGAGGATCAACATCGCGGCGCGGGAGCATGTCTCACGAAAAATCCGCGACCGGTGTTAAGTCGCGACAAGGCAGTTACGATTCATGGATCGGAATTCTTGGGGTCGTCGTCGTCTGGGGAGGTCCCCGTCACGGAAATGAGAAATCGACGAAACGAACCCAAGATCGCCAGATTATCAAGTCGGAGGAAGCGTAGTTGAGCGAGGAAAAGCGATGGAACGAACCCAATTCCAGGGCAAAAGCGTTGGAGAAAGGAGGGTACCGAAGCGCGATTGGGGACGAATGTCGCGGAATGTCATACCCAATGTGCGACATTTTCTGGAACAAACCCAAAACTGCGAATGTGCCACGTGGCACATTGATGAATTTTGCTTAAATCATCTTGATGCAGAAGTGAGCGAATTGGTCTGCGGATTGGTTGGCGCTTCCGCTGGTTGCACCTGCTGCTGCGCCGCCTTGCGCTGTTCGCGCCATTCGGGGAGCTTGGTGGAGAGAACGGGAACGTAGGTGATCAGCAGCACGCCGACGAACTGGACCGCCAGTAGCGGGAGGATTGCGCGGTAGACCTCGGGCATCGGTCTGCGGAAGCGGTAACTCGCGAGCAGCAGGTTCATCCCCAGCGGCGGCATGAGGAAACCCATTTCCAGGTTCGCCAGAAAGATCACGCCGAGGTGGATGGGGTGAATGTGGAAACCCTCGACCCCAATGGGGACAAGCAGCGGGACGATAACGACGATCGCGGGATACACATCCATCAATCCGCCGACGACGAGCAGGAACAGGTTGAGCAGAAGCAGGAACGTGTATTTCGATTGGACAGACGCTTTGATCCATTCGATCGCGTGCTGCGGCACTTCCGCGGTGATGAGATAATTGGTGAATCCCTGGGCGACGCCGAGGATCAGCAGCACGCCGCCGATGACCAAACCGCACTCGACCAGGACGTGGGGCACACCGCGCTTGAGGGTCAGGTCGCGATGGAAGACGGTTTGCGTCAGGAAGGCGTAAAACGCGGTGTATGCGGAGGCTTCAACTGCCGTCGCGCGGCCGCTGAACAGCGCATACATCGCCACGACCGGGATCAGAAGTTCCCACTTGGCGATCCAGACCGCGCGGGCCGCGTCCTTGAAATTGAACTTCGGGCGCGGACGGGCGGCGGATGTTCGCGGCTGCATCCAGATGCCGAGCATCGCGGTCAGAACCACCAGCAGGAATCCGGGGATTACCGAGCCAAGAAAGATGTCCTCGATCTGCTGTTTCGCGATGATCGCATACAACACCAGCGGAAGACACGGCGGGAAAAGCATTCCAAGGGAACCAGCGCCAGTCAGCAACCCAAGCGACGAGCGTTGCGAGTAACCAGCGGAAAGCAAGACCGGCATCAGCACCCCGCCGAGCGCGAGAATCGTCACACCCGATGCACCGGTGAAGCTCGTGAAGAAGGCGCACAGCAGAGCGGTGACGATCGCGGGACCGCCGGGGATGGGACCGAATACTGCCGAGAAGACATTGACCAGTCGCCGCGACGCCCCGCCTTCGGCGAGGAAGTACCCGGCGAGCGTGAAGAGCGGAATCGTCGGCAGCGACGCGTTGGTCACCAGGGCGTAGTGGTCGACCGGAATCGACGCGATCGCTTCCACCGGTGTCTGCCCGAACGAAGCGTTGGTCCAGAACAGAATGACGGCAGACCCGCCGAGGATCGCGAAGATCGGCGCGCCCAGAAACGTGGCGATCGCCAGCGCTACAAACGCAGCGATTTCGATCCGCTTGCCCTTTGCTGCATCGACAGCCGTGTCGATTTCGGTGTGCCAGAAGATCAGGACTATCAGCGCCGCCAGCAGCGGAGCGATCCATCGCAGTTTCCATCCATCGACGCTGTGGTACAGCACGCTTAGAGCGATGACCCCAAACCCAACGGGCAGGACGCACTGGAGCATCCACTTTTCAATCCCATATGCGATGACACCGCTACCGGACTCGACAGCCCGCTCGCTGACAACGAAATTGTAGCTGGCTACGCAGAGAAGTATGGCAATCGCCGCCCCCACCGCCCCGCCGATGATCCGCGCGGTCGTGCGTGGCCAGCCGTTGGGAAAGATGGTCGAAGTTGCGAGGGAAAGGAGCCGGTTCTCGCGGGCCGCAATCGCAGCGCCGATGAGCCCGACGATCAGCGTCCCATGCTGCACGAAGACCGCCGATGCGGTGATCGACAGGCGCTCGGTCAACGTTACGAACATCCCGGCGTGCTTGAGGGCGCGAAGGGCGCTCTCCCAGATCGGCAGGATCACCATCATCGCCAGCGCGATGATGATGATCGCGTTTTCGATGCGGGTCCACCATTTGATCGGGAATGGGAGATGCGCGCGACGCTCGGACGCGTCGTCGATCGCCCGCGCGTATTCCAGCGCCGGGTCAGCTGCGGTAGCGGGGATCTCCGGACCTGTCATTGATTGCCCGTCGCGGGATGCGCTGCGCGATATTCGGTCAGGAGCTGCCGGACTTCGTCAAACATCTCGGCCGGCACGATCGATCCACGGATCTGCGGGTAGAACTTTTCGCACTCGGCCCGCCAGACTGCTTCCTGCTCGGGAGTGAGCTTCGTCACCTTGAGACCAAGCTTGTCCCTCATTGTGAGGATCGCGTCTTCAGACTGCTTGCGCTGCTCGACGGTGAGCTTCTCGCCGGTCTTGGTGGCCGATTCGAGCACGGCTTTTTGCGTGTCAGCGGAGAGCGCGTTGAAGGCTTTTTCGGTCATGACCGCCCCGCCGACCAGCGGCGCCCACTTCAGTTCGAGCATGTACGGCGCGGGCTTGTAGAACTGACCGACCAGTGAGTAGTACGGCTCGGAGGTCACTGCGTCGATCAGCCCCGTACTGAGTCCCGTGAGAATGTCGGTGATCTCCAGCTCAACCGGCTGAAACCCGGCGGCTTTCCACAGGTTGGTCGCCTTGGTGTAGCCGGCCCAGGTGAAGATCTTCATCTTGCGGAAGTCATCGGGCATGGTTCCGGGCTTTTTGGAGAAGAAGCGCCCCCACCCGGCGTCGCCCCAGAAGAGGACGATGAAGCCTTTATCCTTGAAACGTTTTTCCAGCATCGGACGAAGCTTGCCGCGGACGTACTCCAGTTCACCGGCGTCGTGGAACATCATCGGCATGTTCTGAAGAGCCGCGACGGAGTCGTCGATCTCGGTGAGCCCCGTGACGGTCAGCAGCGCAGCCTGCAACTGCCCCGCGCGCATCCGGCGGACCATGTCGGCTTCACCGCCTTGCGAGCCATCGGTGTAGATCGTGAGCTTCGCACCGCCGCCGGGCGCCTTTTGCCAGGTCTGGCCCATCGCGATCAATTCCTGGTGGAAGGTGCTGCCCTTGGGCGCCAAGGTTGCGAGGCGCAGCGTGGGCTGCCCCATGAGCGGCGAGGCGGTGCACATCAGGACCGTGCAAAGGATCCAACGAATGATTCTGAGCTGGTTCATACGGCGTTCCCTTCAAGCATGCTGACAAGACCTTCCGTGGCGCAGGTCCCGAGATTCTACTCGGAAAAAAGATCGCCGGCGCGTGAGAGCAACCAGCGTGCGCGGCGTTGCATAATCAAATTCGCTAGCCGCCACTGTGGCTTTTTGTCCGCGTCGATCGCAAGTGCGGCATTCAGAAGCGATTCGAATTCCTTTTTATCCTGCTTTTGAATACTGACAGATTCGGCCAGTGCAAGATAGGGCGCCGCCATGAGCCCCTCGGACAATTCGACGGCCCTCTTGAAATGCGGTAGGGCGCGGGACTCCGGGGTTCCTGCGACGCCTCTGCGGACCGGCTCGTAACTGACCAAAAGCGAATGAATCGCGCCATAGCCATACGATTCGTCGAGGACCAAGGCGCGGTCGATGAAGGCCTCGACGATGTTCTGATCGGCTACGAGCGAGGGGTCGTCTTTGGAGATCGTGATCGCCGCCGCCCAGGCGCTGACGGTCCAGTACATCAGCGGGACGTCATCTTTGGTGGCGATCATCATCGCGCGTTTGGTGTCGTCGTGCACGAGTTTGGAGAAGCCGGGATGAGCCACATCCAGTCCGCGAAGCCCGTAATCGCGGGCACGGATCAGCAGCTTCCGAGCGCGGTCCCGCAGCTTATTGGCGGCCTGGATGTCGTGGGTCTCCGTCTCATCGGCATCCTGCATGATGAACGCGTACGCGTATTGCGTGAACGCGCTGGATGCGGAGGTGAGCAGCCCGCGATGGTTCGGCGTCTCCGCAAGGACCGATTCCATCAGCTTCAGGCTGAATGGCGCGGCCTCGCGGATCAATTCCGGGTCGTTATCGGATGCAAAGGTATCGCCGGTGCTCGCAAGAGAATCCGCGATGCTGTTCACCGCGACATTTTTCACGCTGCATCCTGCGAGGAGGATCAAGCTGATGATGAACAGCACCAAATGACGTGCGGCACCGAACGTGCGCCACGAGCCACCCGTGTCATTTTGGCAAATATGAGCAATCTTGAAGGATCGGTTCATTCGCGTTCCATTATATGTTTGTATCCGCAAACTTATCTTCATCGGATTGATGCGTCCCGTCAAGCTCACAAAACCTGCGAAATTGCGTCAAAAACGGTTATCGGACGCATTTTTGATCCGCAGAAAGTGAAAAATCACATCCTCGAATCGTCTTGTGAAACGCTATCGGCTTGCCCTAAGATTACCCCATCGCGCGAACAGCCTGGCCATTCACTGTCTAGCCGGGTTGTCGCGCGACTTTTTTCACGTGCGTTTGTTGGGAGTTGAGTCTTCATGGAGCCTTTCGATTTCGTCAACCGTGCCAACGCAGAATACATTGATCGCCTGCATCAGCAATACCTGCGGGAACCGCGTTCGGTCTCAGAGAATTGGCGAGCCTTCTTCGCAGGGTTCGATGTAGGGCTTGCCAGATCAGAAGCCGAGACCAGTCCAGCCCGTCCGGAACAGCCCGATGTCATCCCTCTGACAATGGGCGTATTCGATCTGGTCCACACCTACCGCGAGGTAGGACATGCGACCGCACACCTGGACCCCCTCGGGCATGATCGCCCGGATCATCCCCTGCTTCATCTGGACAACTTCGGGATGAACCCCGGCGACCTCGATCGAGTCGTCGGGCATGGCAGCTTTCTGGGGCAGACCGATGGCACACTCCGCGACCTGGTCGAAAAGCTCCGGCTGACCTATTGCAGCACGATCGGCGTCGAGTTCACCGGCATCAGCGATAAATCGCAGCGGGATTGGCTCCAGCAGCATATGGAGCCGATCTACAACATGCCGGCATTCAGCGCCGACGAAGCCAAGGCATTGTTGAAGCAGTTGATCGAGGCCGAATCATTCGAGCAGTTCCTCCACACCCGGTACATCGGCCAGAAGCGCTTCAGCATCGAAGGCGGCGAGGCGCTGGTCCCCCTGCTCAACGTGATCGTCGATCACGGCGCCAAACTCGGCGGCGAACAGTACATCATGGCCATGGCGCATCGCGGACGGCTCAATGTGCTGGCGAATGTCGTGCACAAGCCATACGAAGTGATGCTCGGCGAATTCGAGGGAACCTCGACCGTCGCCGAAGATGTCAGCGGCGATGGAGACGTGAAGTACCATCTTGGCTATGCCAACGAGCGTTCGCTGCCGCAGGGAATGAAAGCCAAGGTGTCGCTGCTTCCAAACCCATCGCACCTTGAGCTGATCAATCCGATCCAGCAGGGAATTATCCGCGCCAAGCAGTTGATCTTCGGCGACACGGGCCGCAGCCGCGTGGTGCCGATCTGCATGCACGGCGATGCCGCGTTCACCGGACAGGGAATCGTTTCGGAAACCCTCAACCTTTCTGAACTGCGTCATTACCTCACCGGCGGCACTATCCACGTCATCATCAACAACCAGATCGGCTTCACGACACCTCCAAAACAGGAGCGGTTCACGCCGTATCCCACGGACATCGCCAAGGCGATTCAGGCGCCGATCTTCCACGTGAACGGCGACGATCCGGAAGCGGTCGTGCACGCCGCGCGGATGGCGATCGAGTTCCGCCAGCACTTCAAGCAGGACGTGATGATCGACCTGTGGTGCTATCGCCGCCATGGGCATAACGAAACCGATGAGCCGAGTTTCACGCAGCCGGTGACGTATCGGCAGATCGAAAAGCATCCGTCGGTCGCGAAGATTTACAGCGATCGCTTGATCCAGGCCGGCGTGCTCACTGAAAAAGAAGTCGAGCAGCTTCGGGCCGACGCGATCGATCGGCTGGAGCGGGCGCGCAAGCTCTCGCGCGAGGTCAAACCGCGGATCAAGGTGCCGAGCTTCGGCGGCATCTGGAAGGGTCTGGGGCGCGCCGGTAAGGACTGGAGCGCGAAGACCGCCGTGCCGCGCGACACGCTGCGCAAGGTCGTCGATTCGCTCAAGAACATGCCGCAGGGATTTACGGTTCACCCCAAGCTTGCCAAGACAATGCAGACGCGCGTCGATGCCGTCTACGGCGGGCGCGGAATCGACTGGGGCTGCGGTGAGATGCTCTCACTGGGAACGCTCCTGCTGGAAGGCCGGCACGTCCGCTTCACCGGCCAGGATGTCGAGCGCGGCACCTTCAGCCATCGCCACGCAGTCCTGCACGATTACAACAACGGCGAGACATACATCCCGTTGCGGCATCTCTCGCAGGATCAGGGTTGGTTCACGATCAACAATTCGATGCTCTCGGAGCTTGCCGTGCTCGGCTTCGAGTGGGGATTTGCGTCGGCAGATCCGAGAAATCTAGTGGTCTGGGAAGCCCAGTTCGGCGATTTCGTCAACGGCGCCCAGTCGATCATCGACCAGATCATCGCGGCGGCCGAGTCGAAGTGGCGATACATGAACGGACTTGTGATGAATCTCCCCCATGGCTACGAGGGTCAGGGCCCGGAGCACTCTAACGCGTATGTCGAGCGATTCCTGTCGCTGTGCGCGGAAGACAACATGCAGGTCTGCGTCCCAACCACGCCGGCGCAGTACTTCCACGCCCTTCGCCGGCAGATCCACCGCAAGTTCCGCAAGCCGCTGATCAACATGATGCCCAAGAGCCTGCTGCGGTACGAACCATCGTTCTCGCGGATCGAGGACCTCACCGAAGGCGCATTCCAGAACGTGATCGACGACCCGCAGGTATCGGATGCGACCAACATCCGGCGGGTCCTGCTCTGCACCGGCAAGGTCTACTACAGCCTCGTCACAGCGCGCGAGAAAGAGAAGGCCGCCGATTTAGCGATCGTGCGCGTCGAGCAGTTGTATCCCTTCCCGGAAAAGGAACTCTCTGCGGTGCTGAACAAGTATCGCCGGGCGCAGGAATTTGTCTGGGTGCAGGAGGAGCCGAAGAACCGCGGGGCCTGGAGCTTCATTTCGCCGCGGCTCACGGACATCCTTCAGGACGCGGTGGTGCATTACGTTGGCCGCGACGAGGCATCGAGCCCAGCGACCGGTTCGTACAAGATGCACCAGGTCGAAGAGCAGGAGATCATGACAGCGGCGATCGGCGCCAAGCCGCATGCTCCGCCGCCGTCAACAACGCCAACGGCGCAGGTTGTGGCACCCGGCACGCCTGCAACGGCCACGAGCGCCACGCCGGTCTCCGGATAATCTGACAGCTGGTGAATGCCGGCTGGAGCAAGTCTCGCTGGAGGCAGACCTTGGGACCGACGATTAAGAAGGTGATTGTGCTGGGATCGGGCAGCGCGGGTCTGCTCACAGCGCTGGCGTTGAAGAAGAAGCACCCGGATCTTCAGGTCACCATCGTTCGGTCGAAGACGATTCCAGTCATCGGTGTGGGAGAAGGCGCCACTCAGCCGGTAACCTCGTTTCTTCATAATTTCCTCGAGATCAGCACGAAGGATTTCTTTCGCATCGCCCGGCCGACCTGGAAGCTCGGCATCAAGTTCATCTGGGGGCCTCGCGGTACGTTCTATTATCCGTTTCACGACAGCGCCAATATCCGGATCAAAGGCATCCCGCGCGAACTCGGTTTCTATGCCGGTGATGACCTCAATTACATCGATCCCAGCTCCGCTTTGATGGCTTGCGGTAAAGTCTTCATCAGGGATCCCAACGGTTTCCCCCACATGCCCGCGCAGCATTTCGCGTATCACTTCGAGAATGAATCGTTCGTTGAGTTCCTGCAAACGGTGGCAGACCAGTGGGGCATTGGACTGGTCGAAGAGACTGTGGTGGACGTCATCCATAATGAGACCGACGTCTCAGCGCTGGTGCTCGGAAACGGACAAAAAGAGTCGGCCGACCTGTATTGCGACTGCTCGGGCTTTGAGTCGGTGCTGCTGGGCAAGCGATTGAAGGAGCCATTCATCGATTTCAAATCGACGCTGTTCTGTGATCGCGCGGTGGTTGGCGGCTGGGACAGGACCAACGAACCGATCGCCCCTTACACCACCGCGCAGACCATGAACGCCGGCTGGAGCTGGCAGATCGAGCACGAAAAGCGAATCAACCGCGGCTATGTCTACTGCGCCGATTTCATTTCGGATGCAGACGCCGAAAAAGAATTTCGCCAGGTCAATCCAAGGGTCGGTCCCACACGAATCGTGAAGTTCAAGGCCGGGCGTTACGCCCGCACGTGGGTGGGCAATGTGGTCGGAATTGGAAACAGCGCCGCATTTGTCGAACCCCTTGAAGCCACCGCGCTCGGCAGCATCTGCATGCAGGCCAGAATGCTGGCTGAGAGCCTTTTCGAATCCGATCGGCAACTGCTTCCCATGCACCGCGATCTGTACAACGAGCGCATCTCGCGCAACGTCGACAGCATCCGCTGGTTTTTGTCGGTTCATTACAAGTTCAACACCCAGTTGGACACTCCGTTCTGGCAACACTGTCGTTCCTCAACCGACGTCTCCGGCGCCCAAAAGGTGATCGACTACTACAAACAAGTCGGTCCGAGCACGTTCTGGGAAAGCTCGATCCTGGATGTCTATGATTTCGCCACGATGACCGGCTATCTCCAACTCCTCGTCGGGCAGCGCGTTCCGCACGCCATGGACGCCAAGCTGACGCCGGAGCAACGGGCCGTGTTCAATCAGCGCCTGAACCAGAACCGCCAGGCTGCGCTCGCCGGATTTACCGTGGAACAGGCGTTGGAAATGCTGAAACATCCCGCCGCGGTTTTTCATTGAATTGGATGGGCGAAATGACTCAGGAGCCCTGACCTCGCTTTCGGAATCATTGCTGAGCTGACCGGGATTTCCGCCCAGATGGAGTAAATCGGAGCATTTGGGAGCATCGACGTTTCCCCAGACAGACTAGAGTTAATTCGCGATCCATCGCTCTGTCCCGCGCCACGAATCTGTTCCAAAACTTTCCGCCGCGATACTGACATTTCCCGACATTTCACGACATCGTAAACATTCCCCACGGGTAGAGTTCCCCACGCCGCAGCCGTGGGTTTCCCGCATCCTCCAATCTCCAGCACCATAGCCCACCCGACTGAATTCTATTCCGCCGCCGCAAAAAGTCGGCGAAAATCGGCCGATTTCTGGCGGATCAACACCAGACCAGCGCCCCGCCGTCAAGCCAGAGCATGGCCCGATTTTCCCCCAACCACCCCTATGAATCGTGACTGGACGCGCTCGACTTAACGCCAGAAAAAAGAAATTTCCTGGCCGCGTACGTCGAGAAAAATGGACCCCGACACCCTTTCACGACCAGGCCGCGCTGAACGGCTATACGAACCCGCCGATGGTCCTCCAAAGCATTGCCGGCCCAGATGGTGATTTCCTACGCAAACAGGATCATCCAGAGCAGTCGTAACGGAAGTTGCAGCGCCGCCACGACGAGGATGAGGCTGCCGATTTTCGTCCAGAGCGACAGCGTAACTCGCCGCCAGGCGCCGACGGCCATCGCGATGGAGAGCGTCATGGCCACGACGGAGCAGGCCGCCACAACCGCAACGCTCTGGCTTTGAGTGCCCAGCACCGCGACGCCGACGCAGGCGACCGGGCACAGTGTCAGCCAGGTAAGATCCATGATGTTCTTCGCCCGGCTTTGAGGTGGCTGCAACGGCCTCCATGCGGCCAGCCGTTCGCGGATCCGATCCGGGCGCTCCGCGCGTTTCGGGACATTGACATAGGTAAGGCCCAGTTCCAACAGGAACGTATCGTTATCCTCCCGGATGGCGCGGACTTCTTGGCGCAAGACGGTGATCGCCGGCTTAGGCGGGTCGACCTGGCGCAGCCCTTGGTCTGCAATAAACAGCCGAAACGTCGGCCACTGCCGGCGCGTTCTGATGACCTCGCGAATACTCATGACCGTGGCGTAGACAAGCATCATGGTGACGGTGACTGCGCCCATGACCAGGCGCTGTTGCCAGTTATCCTGGAAGACGCCCGCGATCGCCGTGATCCCGACGCCCATTGCCAGCGACATGCCGAACTGCACGGTGAGTATGATTACAAGGAACTTTCGCAACGTTTCGGGCCGCAGGCCGAATACCTCGACATTTGTCCACTCCGCCGGCAGCGCATACTCCGCCGGCGCCTTATAAGTCAGGACTGGGATGCCCTCCGGCAACGGTGTCAGGGGTGGAGGCGGCGGCAAAGTCGGCGGCGATGCCGGCAGCGGGGGCGGTGGCGGCGGCGTGGCGTCGAGCGACATGCCGCAAAATATAACCGACAGTGCCACCAGGCCGCGCTATCTGGCTTCACCGTGGAACAGGCGTTGGAAATGCTGAAGCATCCCGCGGCGGCTTTTCATTGAATTGACCTTGGCGCTTGCAACGCCAGCAGCATTACATTAGACATCCGATCAGTCTCACGAGGGCACTGACAGATGTTGCTTCACTCAAGAATGATTCTCCGCGCACTGATCGGGCTGGGCATCGCGTTCGCCTCGGCCGGGTGTGACCGCGGGAACGCTGCCACCGACAACAAGGTGAAGATCGCGTACATCGGCCTGACCTGCGAAGCACCGCTATTTTCCGCATATGAAAACGGGTTCTTCAAGGATGAAGGGCTCGACGCGGAGATGGTGAAGGTCGATTGGTCGACGATGCGGGAGGGCCTGGGCGCCGGAAAGTGCGACGCTACGCATACCTTGATCACTTACGTGCTCAAGCCGGTGGAGCAGGGCCTGGATGTGCGGATGACCGGAGGGGTCCACAAAGGGTGCTTGAAAATCCAGGCGGGATTGAACACGTCGATTCAGACGATCGCCGATCTAAAGGGGAAAAAGATCGGCGTGCAGAACATGGGAAGTCCGCCTTATCTGTTCACCTCCCGCGTCCTGGCCGACAATCACATCGGCGCGAACGACGTGGAATGGCGGGTCTATCCGGCTTCTGAGATGGAGCTGGCGCTCGACAAAGGAGAGATCGACGCGGTGGCCAATTCCGAGCCGGTCGGTTCGCTGCTACTGGATCATCAGAAGGTGCGAACAATCGTCGATCAATCTGTGCATGCTCCCTATAAGGACGAATTCTGCTGTGTCACCGTGGTGAGCGGTTCCTACGCGCAGCGTAATCCCGCGGGCGCGGCCAAGGTCACGCGCGCCATCCTTAAAGGCGCGGCGTGGGTCAGCAAGAACCCCTCGGCCGCCGCCAAGCTCTCGGTGGAAAAGAAGTGGATTGCGTCGTCGTATGAGCTAAACGCGCTGGCGCTGTCAAAGCTGCAATATGAGCCCAGTGTCCGAAATGCGCGCGACAGCGTGCTTGCGGTGGCCAAGGCGCTCAAAAGCGAAGGCCTGCTCAACGATTCGACGGATCCAGCGGATTTAGCCAAGCGCGCGTTTCTACCGCTGGATGGCGTGACTGATGACTGGGTGAATTCGATCAAGGTGGAGAAAGTGGCGGACGGGGGTCTGTTCTCAAAGCCGGCAGGGATGCTCATCACGCTGAGCGGCCTGGCCTCCTGCTGCGCCAGGAATATTCAGTAGAGGATATGTGAGGGCACCCGTAGCAGAGACTGTTGTCACCGACCCTCATCGCGCGATGGTGACGCCCGCACTCCGGGCATTGATGCCCTCGGTGTGGCCGGTCCTGGCGGCAGTTGCTGCGGCTCTGGTCCATCTGCTCCCAAACCGTCAAGCAATCACCGTCGATTACTATCCGCGCGTCGTGGGGGCACTGCTCGTATTCACCTGTCTTTTTCCGCTGGCTTATTTTTTCATAAAGCAATTGCGGCCGACCGTGACGCACCACGGCCCGCTGGTTGCCGCGGCCATCGCCATCCTTGCTATCTGGGACTTCGTCACGCTCAAGATGAACTGGCTTCCGGCCGTCTATTTTCCGGCGCCTTCAAGGGTTCTTCACGTTTACGTGACTGACTGGCAGAAGCTGGCTGTTCATTTGCTGTACTCCCTGGGAAACCTGGTCAGTGGATACCTGTTGGGAATGGTCGTTGGTCTGGCCTGTGGCGTGTTGGTCGGCTGGTCCCCGCGCGTCCGTTACTGGGCGATGCCATTCCTCAAGCTTGTCGGCCCCATCCCCGCTACGGCGTGGATCCCGCTGGCGCTGATCTTCATGCCCTCGGCGTTCCACGCACGCGTGGCACTGATTGCGCTGGCGGTTTGGTTTCCCGTCACCATGCTCACGGCATCGGGCATTGCCAACGTCAAGGTCACCTATTTTGACGTGGCCCGCACGATGGGCGCCGGGAAGGGGTTCCTCATCTTCCGCGTGGCCATTCCTGCGGCGCTGCCTGGCATTTTTGTGGGGCTGTTCATGGGATTGTGCGCGTCATTCCTGACGCTGATCGCCGCCGAGGCGGTCGGATCGCAGGGAGGACTTGGCTATTACATCAGTTGGGCGAAGGACAACTACGAATATGCCAAGGTGGACGCAGTATTCATCATGATGGCCGTCTTCTTCTCGCTGATTATGACCGGGCTGTTCAGGCTGCGCGACTGGGCGTTGGTCTGGCAGAAGGGGACGATCAAGTGGTGAATGTGCAGGAATCCATTCCGCTCCAGTTCAGGAACGTGAGCAAGACCTTTCGATCGATGGATGGCTCGCCGCTGCCGGCGCTGGTGGATGTCTCGCTTAAGGTTGATGCCGGCGATTTCGTGGCGCTGGTAGGCCCCAGCGGGTGCGGCAAGTCGACGGTCCTGCGGCTGGCCGCCGGATTGGAGCAGCCGGATTCAGGCGCCATTCATGCCGGCGCGAACCAGGTCACCGGCGCCAGCGCCCAGCGGGGCCTGGTTTTCCAGGACCCATCTCTATTCCCATGGCTCACAGTGCGAAGAAACATCGAATCAGGACTGGTCGCTCGCGGCGTGCTGCGGGCGCAGCGCCATGAAGTCGATGAAATGATGAAACTCGTCGGCCTGGAAGGCTTTGCCGATTCCTACCCGCATCAACTCTCCGGCGGCATGGCGCAGCGGGCCTCGCTGGCTCGCGCCCTGATCAACCATCCGAAAATCTTTCTCCTCGACGAGCCGCTCGGAGCGCTCGACGCCTTCACGCGGATGCGCCTGCAGGATGAAATCCTTCGCCTGCGCGAAGCCCGCGGCACGACCATGCTTCTGGTCACGCACGACATTGACGAGGCGATCTACCTGTCCAACCGCATCCTCATCATGTCACCGCGACCGGGACGGATCGAGCGCGAACTTGTTAACGCGCTTCCGCGCCCGCGCCACCGCACTTCGCCGGAATTTCTGCAATTGCGCACGGAGATCATGAGTGCATTGCATCTCCAGGCCTAGGTAACCAGAGTGATTTTGCATCGTTCCCTTGTCACGTTAAACTCTCCAGCACTTATGTCGACCAACGTCCTCGTTCCAGCATTGGGTGAATCCGTCAGTGAAGCCGTTCTGATCAAGTGGCACAAACGCGATGGCGAGCAGGCCAACGCCGATGAGCCGCTGTGTGAGCTTGAGACGGAGAAGGCCAATGTCGATGTCCCGTCGCCAAGTGCAGGGGTTTTTACCAAGAGCGTCTCCGAAGGTACGACTGTCCGAATAGGTCAGGTCATCGGGACGATCGACGAGAGCGCGAAAGGAACGGCATCGGCCGCGCCGGCGCGCGTTCCCCCGCCGAAGGCTGCGGAAGCACCGAAGCCGCCGCCGGCGCCGGAGAAGCCAAAGTCAAATGATGAGGACCTGTCTCCGGCGGTCCGCCGGATGATCGAGGAAAATCACCTCAATCCGAAGGAGATCACCGGCACCGGCCCTGGCGGGCGGATCCTGAAAGAAGACGTGATCCGCCACCTCGATGAGCAACAGGACAAGCGCAAGACCGCCGACACCGATCACATCGCCGCCGCCCCGCTGGTGACACGACCGGGAACGACGGCGCCCGCAAACACCGTAGGTGATGTCCGTCGCGAGCCGATGAGCAAGCTTCGCAAGAAAATCGCCGAGCGTCTCGTCAGCGCGCAGCATACTGCGGCGATCCTCACGACCTTCAATGAGGTCGATCTCCACAACGTGATGGACATCCGCGCGAAGTACAAGGAAAAGTTCGAAAAGACCCACGGCGTCGGCCTGGGCTTCATGAGCTTCTTCGCCAAAGCCGTCGTGCTGGGTCTAAAGGAATTCCCCAAGGTCAACGCCCAGATCGACGGCGACGACGTCGTCTATCACGACTACGTCCACTTAGGCATCGCCGTCAGCACCGATAGAGGACTCGCAGTTCCCGTCCTCCGCAATGCCCACACGATGTCATTCGCGAAGATCGAAAGCGAAATCAAGCGCGTCGCGCTGGCCACCCGCGAAGGCAAGCTCGGTCTGGACGAACTCTCCGGCGGCACCTTCACCATCACCAACGGCGGCGTCTTCGGCAGCCTCCTGAGCACCCCCATCCTCAACCCCCCGCAAAGCGGCATCCTCGGCATGCACACGATCCAGAAACGCCCTGTCGTCATCAACGACAAAATCGAGGTGCGGCCGATGATGTACGTCGCGCTGAGCTACGATCACCGGCTGGTCGATGGAAGAGAGAGCGTGAGCTTCCTCGTGCGGGTGAAGGAATTGCTGGAGGATCCTTCCAGGCTCATGCTGGAGATATAATCTTCCTGAGAGGTGTTTGCATGACAACCATCAGAACAAACGCACGGGTCAGCTCAGATGGCAACCTTGTAATTCCGATCGGCGTAGCGGAGGCCGGGAAACGCGTGCGCGTGACTGTCGAGCCCGAGGATGTTGAGGGGCCGGACATCAAGATGACCCAAGAGGAGTGGGTCAAATTCGTCGAACGAACGGCCGGGAGCATCTCTGACCCCACGTTCGTTCGCCAGCCTCAACCCACGGTCAATCCCGTTGCGGGATGAGGAATGATCTACCTGCTCGATACAAACGCCTGCATCGCACACCTCCGTCACGCCGGTACTGGCGTGCTGCCGAAAAAGCTCGAGACGCTTGACTAATCGACGACTGCGTTGTGCTCAGTAGTCAAAGAGGAATTGATTTTCGGCGCCTTGCGCAGCCGCGATCAGGCAAAGAACCTCGCAGAGCTGCGGACATTCTTCAGCGGCTTTCGATCGTACCCATTCGATAATTCCGCAGCAGAGCATTGCGCAAGAATTCGAGTGGACCTGAAGCACCAGCAGATCGGCGCTTACGATTTCATGATCGCAGCCATCGCGTTGGCGAACGATCTGGTGTTGGTCACACATAACACAGGAGAGCTGTCGCGCGTTCCAGGACTGAAATGGGAGGATTGGGAGACGCCGTGACGCACGACGACACATCATCGATAGCAAAGCCGGACAACCCACCGAACGCGCATTGCAGCTTTTGCGGCAAGTCGAGAAGCGATGCGGGTCCAATGGTTGAGGGCCCGAACGGTGTGTACATCTGCATCGCTTGTGTCCGAGTCGCGAATAAGATAGCAAATGAGATTGAGCAGAGCGGGATCTCACCACGGTGAGATGCGCGGTTGAGCAAGCCGCGGCGAGTGGGGATCGAGATGCGATGAAGAGGTTGCGCTCACTTCGACGCGACGGCTAAGCGGCGGCTGGAGGGGGGGGCCGCGGCGGCGGTGTACTTCACTCGCGGTCGAGTCGCATGCGCCGCCGCGGCCGCTCAATGAGATTGTTTATCCGATCATGCCCCAGCGAAAGTTCCAACCCGGTTTCCGCCTCTCGGCACTTGATGTTGTCGTTCTCGTCGTTGGCGGCATCGCCTCGGGGTACGCCATGACGGTCGATCGGTGGTTCGGCATCGCAATCGCGTTTGTCGTGCTGCACTTCTTTCTATTCTGCAACGTGCTGCGAATGTCTCGCCCGCTTGAGCTGATCTGGGCCGGCATCTTCGTAGCGCTGGCTGCCGCAGCGATTTCACAGAAGTTCTTGTCGTGGCCACTGGTAATCGGGATCTCGGCGGGCGTGACGATAATCGTCGCGGTCATTGAAACGCGGCGTTCGTCGTATCATGGCGTCGGCTGGCAGAAGCTGAATCCCCGCCTGCCCGAGTGGTGGCAGTCCGCGGATGCCGACGGAGGGGGATAAACGAGGGCCGTCCCATGCCATTCGTGCGAATTGCCGAGCTTGAAATTGATCCTGCTTCGCTCGAGCGCTTCACGGCGGCGGTCAAGGAGGAGATGGAGATTTCGGTCCGCGTCGAGCCTGGGGTGCTGGCGATCTACGCCGTCGCGGAGAAGGATGCGCCGCAGCGGCTGCGGTTCTTCGAGATTTATGCTGATGAGGCCGCGTACCGTGCGCACATCGCGTCACCGCACTTCCGGAAATATTTCGAGACGACGAAGGACATGATCACGTCCCGCCGGTTGATCGATGCGGTGCCCGTTCAGCTCAGCGCCAAGCCAATGAGTTGAGGCCAGAATTGGAACATCTTTGAACAGGAGGTAATAGAGGAAACACAGCTCGCATTCGAATTGATCTCTGCTTCCTCTGCTGCCTCCTGTTCAAAATCTCCTGTTTCCCTTCGGCCATGCCGCTTCGTGCCTCTTCGTCTTCTTCGTGGTAGAAAACCATCATGATCGACCTCTACTCCGACACCGTCTCCCGCCCCACTACTGAAATGCGCCGCGCGATGGCCGAGGCTGCGGTTGGCGATGAGCAGCTTCGCGAGGACCCGACGACCAACAAGCTTCAGGAGATGGTTGCGAGCCTGCTCGGGAAGGAAGCCGCGGTTTTTCTGCCCAGCGGGTCGATGTGCAATGCGGTCGCCATCAAGGCGCATACGCAGCCCAGCGACGCGATCCTCTGCGACCGGATGGCCCACATCCTGCGGGCCGAGTTCGGCGGCGCGGCGCTGCTCAGCGGCGTGACCACCGAACCGATCGACGGCAAGGACGGCATCTTCAGCGTCGCGCAGCTAACTGAAACCCTGACGCGATTTCATCCGACCTACAGCGCCATCCCGCGCGTGCTCTGCGTCGAGCAAACCCACAACTACGGCGGCGGCTCGATCTGGCCGCTGGATCAGCTTCGGGCGGTGTGCGATCTGGCGCATCAGCGCGGATTGGTCACGCACATGGACGGCGCGCGTTTGCTGAATGCCTCCGTCGCAACCGGCATCTCAGCTCGCGACTATGCATCGACGTTTGATTCCGTCTGGATCGACCTGAGCAAGGGACTTGGTTGCCCCGTCGGCGCCGTGCTGGCGGGCAGCAAGCAGTTCGTCGACCGCTGCTGGCGATTCAAGCACTGCTTCGGCGGCGCGTTGCGCCAAAGCGGTATACTCGCCGCCGCGGGGATTTATGCGCTGGAGCATCATGTCCAGCGTCTCAAGGAAGACCATGCGCATGCAGCGACGTTGGCAAAGGGCCTGTCGACGATCGCGGAGATTCATGTCGAAAACCCGCACCCGCAGACGAATATCGTGTTCTTCAAGGTCGATCCGAATGCAGCGTGTAAACCGGCCGACTTTCACGCAAAAACGCGCGCCGGCGGCGTGCGATTCAGCGGAAGCATCGTGCGGTTCCGCGCGGTGACGCATCTGGATGTCACGCGGGCTGATGTCGCGCACGCGATACAGATTGTGCAGGGCATCATGAAATCCTGAGTTTCGTAGTTGCAGGACAATCGCCATCAGCGCAGCAAGCCGAGAAGAACCGCAGATTGCGCAGATTTCGCAGATCAGAGCATTCACAAATCTGCGTAATCTGCGCAATCTGCGGTTGCTGCCTGCATGCGATTGTCCGACTCGTGGCCTCAAGGCACGTATCTCTCGCTTCATCGCGTCTCCTCCCCTAAGATTCTCCCGCTTATGCCAGATACCCAATCTTTCGATCTGATCGTCATCGGCGCCGGTCCCGGCGGTTACGTTGCCGCGATTCGCGCAGCGCAGCTTGGAATGAGAGTCGGTTGCGTCGAGCGCGAATACCTCGGCGGGACGTGCCTCAATGTCGGCTGCATCCCGAGTAAGGCATTGCTGGACTCATCCGAGAAATATTACGCAACGAAAAATCATCTCGCGAAGCATGGCATTGAGGTTTCCGATGTGAAGCTCAACCTCAAGCAGATGATGACCCGCAAAGACCAAGTCGTGAAGGGTCTGACCGGCGGCGTCGGGATGCTCTTCCGCAAGAACAAGGTGGAGCACCTCGTCGGGAATGGCCGCATCACCGCACCGGATACCGTCGAGGTCGTGGGCGCAGGCGGGACGTCACAGCCGCACAAGACGAATAAGATCCTGATCGCAACTGGTTCTGCGCCAATCGAACTGCCGGGACTCAAGTTCGACGAGAAGAACATTCTCTCCAGCACCGGCGTGCTGGCGCTGAGCGAGGTGCCGAAAAAGATGATCGTCGTCGGCGCGGGATACATTGGTTTGGAAATGGCATCGGTCTGGAGCCGGCTCGGGACGGACGTCCTCGTGCTGGAATTCCTGGATCGCTGCCTGCCTCCGAGCGATACCGAGATGGCCGCCGCGCTTCAGAAGCTGCTGGAGAAGCAGGGATTGAAATTCCGGTTCAAGACGGTGGCCGAGAGCGCGAAGGTCGAGAACGGCAAGGTGAAGGTCTCGACCAAGAGCGGCGATCAGACCGGCGTTGAGGAAGTCGATAAGGTTCTCGTCTGCGTCGGCCGCAAACCCGTCACCGACAACCTCGGACTCGACAAAGTCGGAGTAAAGCTGAACCCCAAGGGCTACGTCCTGGTCGATGCGAAGTTCCAGACCAACGTCCCAAGCATTTACGCGATCGGCGACGTCATCGGCGGAATTATGCTGGCGCACAAAGCCGAAGAGGAAGGCGTCGCCGCCGTCGAACTGATGGCCGGGAAAGCCGGGCACGTCAACTACGCCTGCTGCCCCAGCGTCGTCTACACGCACCCCGAATTGGCGCAGGTCGGAATAACCGAGGAGGAAGCCAAGAAGCGTGGGCCGATCAACGTCGGGAAGTTCCCCTTCATCGCGAACGGAAGAGCGAAGGGAATGGACGAGACGGACGGCTTCGTGAAGGTCATCGCGGATTCGAAGACCGATCGCGTCCTCGGTGTTCACATCCTCGCAGCCCACGCGAGCGACATGATCGCCGAGACCACCGTCGCGATGGAATTCGGCGCCAGCAGCGAAGACATCGCCCGCAGCTTCCACGCCCACCCGACGCTTCCCGAGGCCGTGAAAGAAGCGGCACTGGCAGTCGAGAAACGCGCGATTCATATCTAAATCTTCCTCCAGATCGGAAGACAATTTTCACCAGAAACGCTGAGACGCAGAGAGGTTACTCAAGCTCGAGTGACTTCTCCGCGTCTCTGCGTTGAAATCCTCGATTCGGCACCCCCTTTGCACCTCAATTCCTTCGTAATCCAAAGCCTCCGCAACGCAGCGTAATCGCCGCGTCTCAGGCCAATTTGTCGCGGACAACGCGAATGGAGGTCACTGTGGCCAATAAGCTTGAACCAACTCTTGTCGCAGTATTTGATGATCGTCTCGAGGCAGAGCGTGCCGTGCGCGATCTGGAGGCCGTCGGTTTTGACGATAAGCAGATCGGCTATGCGCTGCGCGGCTCGGATACCGTGCAGGGCGGGATGATCACCGATACCGTCGGCGCCAAGGATGGTCGTGGCGCCATGGCCGGCGCGGCGACCGGCGCTGTCGTCGGAGGGATTCTTGCCGCGGCAGCGAGCCTGCTCCTCCCGGGGGTGGGACCAATCCTTGCCGGCGGGATTCTCACCAGCTTTCTTGGCGGCGCTGCTGCCGGGACTGCAGTTGGCGGAATCCTCGGCGCGATGAGCGGCCTGGGGGTCTCGGAAGAAGAAGCACAATACTACGAAAGCGCCTTCAAAGAAGGCAAAGCGATCGTCGCCGTCAAACCTGGGTCGCACTCGGAGGAAGCGATGAGCATCCTCCTTCGTCATGGCGGCTACAACCTCTGTGCGCGACTGGGCAGCCCGGTCCGTACCGAAGGAACATTCAGTCAACCTTAACCCGTCAATCTCATGGATGGTCACAAAGATGGCCACAAGGAGAACTCACTATGCGAAGAGCATTCGAAGACAGCCTTTCGTTACTGGCCGGCGTTGGCGTCGGCACGGCGTTGATGTATCTGCTGGACCCGGATAATGGCGCAGATCGACGCGAACGCGTCGCACAAAGCACCCGCGGCGCCTTTAACACGGCATCCGAAGTCATGGGCGATGCGGGACAGCGCATCGCCAATGGCGCCCGCAGCGCCTGGTCAGATATGGGAAGCAACCTGAATGACCATCTGGACGATGGCGCTGATTCCATCAACCGCTATGCGGATCATCTCAAATCCGCGGCGATGTCAGGCGCGAGCCATTATAGTCCAGACTTTGCGCGGATGCGGAAGCGTCTCAACAGCGCGATCCAGGATGCGCGCCAGCGCCTGGGGAACCGGGTCAGTGGCAAGAGCGATTACGGTTATGCCGGTCCGATCGCAGGATATACTGCTGGCGGGCTGGCGCTGGTCGCGCTGGGCGCCGGATGCGCGTATCTATTTGACCCCGAACGAGGTCGAGCGCGTCGCACGTATCTGATGGACAAGTCCAGTTCGATGATGCACGAGGCCGGCCAGTTTATGCGCCGCACCGGAAAGCACATGTCGAACAAGATGTACGGCACCGCGATGGAAGCGACCCGCCCGCTGCGGAAGATGCGCGAACAGCGCCAGGGGCAGGGTCTGTCCGAGTCATCATGCCCCACCGGCGATGCGCCGTCGGCAATGTAGTTCTTTGACTCAACTCCTCTCCCCTGTCTTCAAGGGGAGAGGAGACCGATTTGGGTCAACGAGCGGAATCAATCTGTCGCGGCGCGATTGAAAAGTACAGATAAATCACCGCCAGGAACATCAGCGGCCAGATCATGCCGGGATTGATGAAGTTGAGCATGCGGGTGGTCCTCAGGTCGCCGCCGTCCCAGTGGAGGATGTCTTCGATCGCGAGCCAGCCGATGAAGCTGACAACCGCGCCGACGAGCATCATTCCCCAGCTCACACCGACTAGTAATCCGGAGAATCCCGCCGCCCAGATGAGGTAGCGGTTATTGAGCTGTGTCAGCAGGCAGAACCAGCAGAGCCACGGGGCGACGAGCGCAACGAGGAAGCGCGTGTCATTGCGGCGGCTTTGAAATCCCGCACCGACGCCGCTGATGATCAGGCAAATCCCGTAGAGCAACAACATTAGATTGCGGAAGTACATCCAGCTTCCGATCAACGGTATCTCAAACGGCAAGTCGACCCGCACCTGCGGGTTGTTCGCCCAGCGGAAGAACGTCACCAGATACTGAGGGAAGCTGTACGTTCCCTGCGTGGCCATCCACATCATTTTTCGGGTGCCGTATTCGAAGCCTTGGGTGAGCCAGGCATCGCTAAGGTTGTACAGGGGCATCATCAGGAAAATGACGAGTCCCACCGCGAGCGCCAAGACGCTTGGGATCATTCGCGAAGGCGCAAAGCGCAGGAGGGAGAGGCCGGCGATGAACGAGAGCGGCAGCGTCCTCAGCGCGGGGGATGCGCCGGGCGCCGTCTTCCACGGAAAAGCCAATGCAATTGCGAGCACCAGCAGAATCGCATACCACCAGCGGACCCGCATCCGCAGAACGATCGGCGAGATCAGCGCCATTCCGAGGCAAAACGTGCCGCCCCAGATGATTGGATAAATCGTGCTGTTATACCAGGGCAGCGCCAGCAGCGCGCCGGTAAAGACGAATCCGCTGGCAAAACGAATCGCCGCGCCAAAGCGAAGTTGAACGATTGGCCAGATCAAAAACAGCGGCGCGACCAGGAGGATCTGACCTTTGAAGAACGCGCCGATGACAATGCACGCGCCAGCGCCGAACCAGCAATCGACGCACGCCAGCAGCGCGGCCGCCAGGTAGAACGGCGCATTCCACACGTCCCACTGCGGAAAAGCATGTCCATCCCAGATGACGGCGGGATTGAACCAGAAAAACATCGCGCCGACCATTCCACGGATGACTCCACGAAACGGCGGCGGCGGGTCGATCAACCCGAGCCGGGCTCGACGCGCATCATCCATCCGGATGATCCACATCCGCACCAGCAGAAAGACTAACACACTGGATAGCAATTCGGCGGTCGCGTTCAGTTCCAGCATCGGGCGCGTCAGCTCATAGTCGTTGCGCCAGCCGCTGGAGATGTTGAGTTTCGCTCTCGCCCATTTGGCCCAGAGCGTCACGACTGTCAGGCGAAGAGGTGTGTAGTCCAATCCATTAGGCCCGCTGATTCGGCCCATCGTGTAGTCATCATAGACGTAGGTCAGATGACGGTTCAGCGCCTGTTGCCCCCAACCAAATCCGTTGGCCACATCGTTAGTATATCGACGTTCCCAGGTCTCCCCCCAGGCGCGCTGGCGGCACCAGATGCCGGCCTCGAACGCAGCGTATGATGCGCCCAGCAGCAGCGCGATGATGATCATCCGCGCCCAGATCGTTGAACAGATTCTCGCGATCGATACCCGCTGCTGTGGCGGGGTCGCGTAGTCGAGGATGGCATCCGGCTCGGCGGTGATGGTACTCATAACATCGTGCACGTTAAGCCAGAAGACCCATTCGTCGCGGCGGCGTGGGGACAAAGATGATGAACGGCTCAATCGCGGCGGGCCGGCTCGACCCGCGAAGAGACATTCATGTTGATGGCTCCTCCGCTGCAATAGGAAGCATCTCGCGCCGGCGCGGCATGACCGCGACATAGAGGTACACCGCTGCCGCCAACGCGATCGCCCAGCCGATGTGGGGGCTCAGCGGCGCGAGGTACTGGCTCATCCCCGGATCAACGGGAAACTTGGCGTACTGAAGCTGGGCCATCCCGATCCAGCAGGCGATGCTGACGATGATGCCCAGCAGCGTCATGCCAACGCCGACTGCGGGCAGCAGCGCACTCAATCCGGCGGCCCAGATCAGGTAGCGGTTGTTAAGCTGCGTGAGGATGACGAAGGAGCAAATCCAAGGCGTGATAATGCAGAGCAGGAGGCGCGAGTCGCCGCGCTTGCTGTGGATTGCCGCGCCGATGCCGCAGAGCAGCAGGCAGACCGCGTAGATGCTGAACATCACATTGCGCACCGTCGCGGTCGGTCCGAGGAATCCGAGGCCGACCCACTTCAGCCAGGTGATGTCGAGTTCGCTCTTGCTCGGGTCGTTGCCCCAGGTCGGGTAGAGGCGCTGGAAGAGCATCGGCAGGTTGTTCGTGCTGACGCTTCCGCCGTTGCCGGAAACGGTCGTGCCCATCTCCATGAACTTTTCGGTGCCGTACTTGTAGCCCTGCGTGTACCACGCGTTGCTGGCGCCAAAGAGCGGGATGAGGAGGAAGACCGCGACTCCGAGTGCGATGGCATAGATACTCGGGATGAGCCGCCGCGGCGCGAGGGTCGACAGAGCCGCCAGCGCGACGACGCTTAATGCGCAAATCCGAACTTCCCAATCCGTTCCGCTAGCCCATGGCCAGGTCAGGAGGAGCGCCACAACGGGCAAGCCAATCATCAACGGCTTGTTCAACTTCATCCCGAGCACAATCGGCGTGAGCAGCCCCAGGGAGACCGCAACCAGGCCAAGCCAGATCTTGGCGGGCATGCTCGGCAGCAACCACGGGAAGACGATTGCCGCGAATGCGAGGACGAACCCGCCGGTGAAGCGAACCAGCTGCATCCACTGAAGCCGGAACAGCGGCCAGAGCAGGAACACCGGAGCGGCCAGCAGAAGCTGTCCCTTAATTAGCGCGCCAATCGCGATCAGCACACCAGCGCTGAACCACCATTCGGTGCTCGCCAGCAGCAGCGCCCCGAGGATGAACGGGAAGATCCAGACATCCCACTGCGGCCAAACGTATGCATTCCAGATCACGGCCGGGTTGAACCAGAACAGCAGCGCGCCGGCGAACGCCGGCGCCAGCCCAGGCACCATCCGCGCCAGCAGGATGCCGCCGAAGTAGAACAGGAACAGCGTGGTCATATCCGCGACATTGCCATCCTTAACGAACAGGTAAGCCGCGATCGATTCGAACACAACGAACCCCACCACAGGCCACAGCCATGCAGCCCCCGGGTCATTGGGATCGCGCATTCGGCGGGTCCAGATCCAGATCAATGCGAAGATCAGGATTGCCGAGATTCCTTCGCAGGCCATGTTTAGCTGAAGCATCGGCTCCATCGGGATGAAGCGGCTGTGATAGAGATTGAGCCCCGGAGTGGATGGATTGCTTCCCCAGACTACGTTTCGTTTCGGATCGGCACCCCATTTCACCCATTGACTGATGATTGCCAATCGCAATGGCGGGTAGTCGAGTTTTGCCTGATCTACAGAAGCATCACCCGACTTGATCTTCTCGTAGGTGGCGAATAGCCCCTTCTCCTGCGGAACGCGCCCATAAAGCGTGTACGCGTTGGCCGCATCCCCCCAGTGCATGCCGTCGCCCCACATGTACGCGTACTTGCGCAGTTCCCATCCCTGATAGCGCGCCGCGACGAATGCAAAAGCGATCACCGCCGCGATTACCGGCCAGCGCACCCACGCCGGCAGCGGTTTCCGGTGGACAGGTTGTGGTGTTATGTACTCCAGCGGAACACTTGGAGCTTCCACCGCGTATGAAGTTTCCACTCGTGCGGGCGCGATCGGAATCTCTGCGGTCGTCTCGGATGGCTCGGCGTGAGACGGCGCTTCTGGCTCGACGCGCGCAAACGTTTCCGATTCGATCACTTCCGGCGATGCAACTTCAGGCGCGGACTCCACAGCAAGCTTCATCATCGGCTCTGCCGATTCTGATACGTCCAACCGGATCTCCCCCATCGGCCCAACAGGCGCAACTGGTGCTGAGCGCGCCACAGGCGCCGCGCCAGGCTCGGAGAACTCCCCCATCGCGCCCATCGGTCCGACAGAACCGGATGCCTGCGCCTGCGGAGGCGTCCCTTCCTGCGGTTTCTCAGCTTCATCCATGCGCGGCCCCGATCCCTTCCAAACGACGCCCGTTGATAAGACGGATCATCCGTTCAATAGTTGCAACGATATGACTGCGGGGAATCCCTGCAGTCCGTCTATAACTGTCCCGTCTCGTGGGCTTTGTGACAAGAGGGCCGGCGATTTTACTTCACCCGCTGAACCAGCGCCTGGAACCGCGGCGGCAATCCAGCGTCAAACAGAGCAGCACGCCGACAGGAGTTATAACGATGTCTGATCGACGCAACCTCGATGTGATCCAGGTTTCGAAACCGTGTCAGGCCGATTGGGAGCAAATGACCGGCGACGACAAACACCGCTTCTGTTCGCACTGCAACAAGTGGGTGCACAATCTGTCCGCCATGCCGACGGAAGAAGCAGAGCGGCTGGTGTGCGAGAGCGCCGGGAACGTGTGCGTTCGCTTCGCGCGGGATGCAGTCACCGGAGCGACATTGACGCTGAACTATGCGCCCAAGCCTCAAACGTCGCGGAGGCGCGCACTGGCGACGATCGCATCGATCGGCGCTGCAATCGTCGCTGCTGGTACAATGGGCGCGATCCAGTTGATGCGGAAGACCGCACCTGCGCCACGATCCATCATCATGGGTGAAATGATGGTGCCCATTCCATCACCAAGTCCCTCGGCATCCCCGATGCAATGAACCCACAAACGCGGCACGGGCGTCCCGCCCGTGGGCGCGGTGCTAGCGTCTGGGAAATCCTGAGTTTCAGGTCTACCAACCTTAATGCACCGGTGAGACGCCGGTGTCACAGTTGGTGCGCTCTGCGCTACGACGCATCCGGCGGTTATGCCGCACCGACGCCGCAGCATTTCTTGTACTTCTTCCCGCTACCGCAGGGGCACGGATCATTCCGCCCGACCTTGGCGACGTTGCGGACGATCTGCTTGACCTTCACTGAGCCTTCACCCTGGGTCTGTGCAGCAGCTTGCGCGGTCTCGCTCTGCTCCGGACCACCTGTCGCAGCGACGTTTTCACCGACGCCGTAACCGGTTGAGGTATCGTGCGTGGCCGCTGTGACTTGATACGCGTTTCGCGCTTGCGCATGTCCGACCACTCGCGCCCGGAAGATCAGGTCTGTCACCTTGTCTCTCACGCCGGCCATCATTTCCTGGAAGTAGCGGTAGCCTTCGCGCTTGTAGGCAATCCGCGGGTCACGCTCGGCGAACGCCTGAAGGCCAATGCCGTTCTTGAGCATGTCCATCGCATAGAGATGATCCTTCCAGCTCTGGTCGAAGATCTGGATCAGCACCATCTGCTCCAGGCTCGTCAGCTCATTACGCAGGAACATCTTGCCGGCGCTGAGAATCACCTCACGCTTGTCCTTCTTCGGCTGCGATGCGGCTTGACCGTTTTCGGCAGCGGGCGCCGGGTTGAGATCCTCCACGGTCAACGTCGTGTAGTACTGAAGCAATCGGCTGGAGAACCGCTGGTTGACGGCTTTGACGAGTGAAGCATCGTCCTTGTACTGAGCCATCAGCCGGTCGACTTCCTTCTGAAGCTCGCCATCTTCCATCCAGAGTTCCTGGTAGCCGATCAGTTCATCGCGGAGCTTTCGCAGCGGCGTGCCGCGGATGTGCTCCAGCGGCAGATCGACTCCATACTTCTCGGCCGCCCAGGCGCGGACCGCATCTGCCGCATACGGATTGTCCGTGCCGTGTTCATCCGGACCGAACGTGTTGAGCAGGATCGTATCGACGGGATACTGAAGCTCGCGAAGCTGATACGCATCGCGAGCCCGCTGGTTGATCAGATCGACCAGTTCCGCTGCGGACTTCGCTTCCCCACGTGCGGCGTCGCCGAGCATTTCTTCCGGCTTGACGACCACGCCAAATTTTGACTCGGCCCAGCTCGACAGCTCCCGAAGGTTGTAATTCGGCTCCAGATACTTCAGCAGCCCCGAACAATTCCGCCGGCCAATCTGCTCCAGAGCGGCTTCCTTGAGGAACTCCTCCACCTGGTGCACGTCCATCTTCTTGAGCTGGGTCTTGGAGACGCTCACGTGATAGTGGCTCATCACCCAGCGCGCAAGACCATCCAGGTCCCATTGCGAACTGTCCTCGGGATCCTCACCCATGAACTCGGCCAGGGTCTGCGAAAGGCTGGTCTCAATGTCGGTGCGGGCCTGGCTCTTGATGTAGTCTTCCAGGTCATCGATCCCGCGCATTCCCTTGATGTCGGCAGGGTCGATGGTCACTTCAAACTCGCTGCGTGCCCACTCGGCGACGCACGCCGCGATGAAGTCCTCGGTGACATACTTTTGAACCGCGTCCTCGATCGATTCGCCGATCATCCCCCAGATGACCTGGTCGATATCGTCACCGACCAGCACGCGTTGGCGCATGCCGTAGAACTGGCTGCGCTGCACATCCATCACTTCGTCGTACTCGAGAAGGTTCTTACGCGCCAGGAAGTTTCGCTCTTCCACCTTCTTCTGGGCGCGGAGAATGCCCTTGGAGATGCGGCGATCTTCGATGTGCATCCCTTCCTCAAGACCGAGGAAGGAGAGCACCTTGATCGTCCACTCCGGCGCGAACATCTTCATCAGGTCGTCTTCAAGAGAAACGTAGAATCGCGATGATCCCGGATCTCCCTGACGGCCGGAACGCCCTCGAAGCTGGTTGTCGATGCGGCGGGCGGTGTGGCGCTCGGTGCCGATGACGTGCAGGCCGCCGACAACTCTGGCTTTCTCGTGGAGTTGATATGCGGGCGCAGCCACATCCTTCTCGTCGTTGGCGTCGACTGTGAAGACTTTCTTGGTGCCCCCCTGCGTCAGCTCATACTTCCCGCCGCCGAGTGATTTCACGGCAAACAGCGTATCCGGCGCCAGCTTGATGTCGGTTCCGCGGCCGGCCATGTTCGTGGCGATAGTCACGTTGCCCACGAGATTCCCGTGAAGATTCGTGTGCGACTGCCCCGCCATCAGAACGATCTGCGCCTCGCGCTCGTGGTACTTCGCGTTGAGCACTTCGTGCTTGATTCCGTACTTATGCGTCAGCATCTTCGAGAGCATCTCGCTCTTCTCGACGCTGGTCGTGCCCACGAGCACCGGTCGCCCGGCGTCGCTGTACTGCTTGATCTCCTCGATGATTGAGACCCACTTTTCGCGCTCGGAGCGGTAAACACGGTCTTCGTTGTCCTGGCGAATGACCGGACGATTCGTGGGGATCGTCACGACCTCAAGCTTGTATATCTTGGAGAATTCCTCGGCCTCGGTTTGCGCCGTTCCCGTCATGCCGGCGATCTGCTTGTAGAGCTTGAAGAAGTTCTGGAGCGTGATCGTCGCCAGCGTCTGCGTTTCCTGCTTGATCGGCACCTTTTCCTTGGCTTCGACGGCCTGGTGAAGACCGTCCGACCACTGGCGACCAGTCATCTTTCGCCCGGTGTATTCATCGACGATGACGACTTCCAGTTCACCCGTCGCGCGAGGCCCGGTGCCGCGCTCGACGACGTAATCCTTGTCCTTCTCGTAGACGACGTGTGCCCGCAGCGCCTGTTCCATCAGGTGCGGCCATTCCATGTTGTTGCCGACATAGAACGACCCGACGCCGGCTGCTTCCTGCGCAGCGGCGATGCCTTCATGGGTCATGTGGACGCTCTTGCGGTCCAGTTCGACCTCGTAATACTGCGTCAGGCCCACTTTCTTTTTCTCCGCCGCTTCAAGTTTTACTTTTGCTTCCTCCTGGCGCTTGCGGGCGGCTTCCTTCTCGTCCTTATCGCGGGCCTTGTCTTCATCCCCCTCGGCCGCCTTGATGGCGCGCTTGCACTGATCGACTTCCTTCTCCACCGCGTCCCACGACTTGTTCAATTCGAGCACCTTACGCGCAACCGCATCCGCCGCGCGATACTTCGGGGCATCATCATGCGCAGCGCCGGAGATAATCAGCGGCGTGCGCGCCTCATCAATCAGGATCGAGTCCACTTCATCGACAATCGCGTAGTCGAGAGGTCCCTGCACCTGCAGATCCGCGCGCTCCTTCATATTGTCGCGGAGATAGTCGAAGCCGAACTCGGCGTTGGTGCCGTAGGTGATGTCGCATTCATAAGCCAGCTTGCGGGTATCGCCGCCGGGGTCCATGTCGGATTGGATGTAGCCGACGGTGATTCCCAGGTTGTCAAACGCCGGCTTCACCCAGGATGCGTCGCGACGGACGAGGTAGTCATTGACTGTTACGACATGGCAATGCATCCCCTGAAGCGCTCTGAGGAAACACGCCAGCGGCGCGACGAAGGTCTTGCCTTCACCCGTCGCCATTTCCGCAATCTTGCCTTCATACAGCACCAGTCCGCCGATCATCTGCACGTCAAAGCACCGCGCCCGGAATGGCGGACGACTGTCCGGGTACAACCGGCGGACCGCTGCATAGACGCTGACGGGGATCGTGACCGTCTGCCACGGCTGCCCCGTTGCGATCATTACCTGCTGGACCTTGTCGTAGTCCTGATAGGCTTCATCGGAAAGCTGCGAATGATCAAATGTATCGGGGTTGAAGTTCTGCTCAGGATTGAAGATCTCCCGGATGCCGATGTGGCGGTCCATCGACTCGCGGATGATCGCCATCGCTTCGGGGATCACATCGCCGATGCGAAGCTTCTTGGCGATGATCTGCGAGCGCAGCTCCTGCGTGCGGGCCCGCAGCTGCTCATCGGTCATCTGCTGAATCTTCGGCTCGATCTCATTGATCTGGTCGACAATCCGGTGATAACGCTTCAGCAACCGGTCGTTGCGGCTGCCAAAGATCTTGATCAAAACCCTGCTGACGGCGGTGGTGCCAGTGGCCATGTGGAATCCAAGGATGAAGGAGGAAGGCTGAAGGATGAAAAAAGACTGTGACCGATCGCGCGAGAGCGCGTTCACCGGTCATCGAAGCGAGTTGGTCAGGCGAAGGTCGGAGGCGGAAGTCTCAGAAGCAGAGGGGATAGCCGCGTGCGGAAGCATGCGGTTTCATCAGCAGTCGGGAACCCCTGGGTCGCATCAGCAGCAACCAGATCCCCGCGGGTCTGATAAACTCGGACGGACGGCACCACCCGACGGAAAGTCACACTGAGCCTGGTGACCAGCTTCCCCGCGGCCGCTGCGACCTGTGGCCGCAACACCGGCGAAGAGGTAACCGCCCGATCGGCGCACAGCGCCGTCGCCAGAATCGTAATCGCAAGAACATGCCGGGTTCGTTTCATCCGCTAATGTCTATTGTTTGGTGCCTTTTGACGTTCGTCAAGCGGAACCGGATAGTAGGCAGATTATCGGCACGGCAACCGCTTCCGCGTCAGCCCGGTCGGAGAAGGAGTTGTCCGGATGGTTCGCGACATCATCATCCTCTGCACGGTCTTCTTCGTAATTACCCTGGCAATCGTGATTTGGCTAACGATTGAACGGGCGCAACGGCGTCAGCATTCCCAGCAGCGCGGGTTTGAAGTCATGCGCAAGACCAGGGATCGCGGCTGATTTTGAGACATGGACTTGATCACATGAAATTCCGCTTTAACCAAACTGCATCTCTCATCTGCGTTCTCATGATGGTCAACTGCTTCGCTAGACCTTCGCAGGCGCAGCAACCGATCATCATCCCTCCGGGCGCGCGAGAAATCGATACGAACTCCAAACCCATCAAACCGCAGATCAAGAAGACCTATCCCTTCCCGCAATCGCAGGTTGCATTCTCGAACGAGTTCCCCTCCGCTCGCATGTCGTCGGTCAGTGAGATTGCTCCGAACCAGTTCGAAGTCCTAATCGAGATGGAGAACTTTCCCATCAACGACAGCCCGTGGTACGCCTTCAAGGTCTGGTGCACGAACTCAACTGAGAAGGAGATCGAAATCCACCTGCGATACCCTCGCGAGGCCGGCGGGAACCGGGGCACCCACCGTTACCCGCCGAAGATCAGCACCGATGGCGTGGCATTTCGCGATCTGGAGCCGGACCGAATCGCCGTCAGCGAAGCGAAAGATCAAGCGACCATCAAGCTCAAAGTCGGTCCCTCGCCGCTTTGGGTCACCGCTCAGGAACTGCTCACCAGCGAGGACATGAAGCGATGGAGCCAGAAGGTCGCGCGCGAGCACCCGTTCGTCCGTTACGAGGAATTCGCGACTCTCAAAAGCGGCCGCAAGATGCAGAAGCTCACCCTTCAGGACCGTGACCCGAGTCGCAAGCGAATCGTCATCCTCTTCACCCGCCAGCACCCGCCGGAAGTCACCGGGGCGTTCGCCTTCATGAAAGTCTTCGAGACGCTCTGCGAAGACACCGACGCCGCCCGCGAATTCCGCAAGAATTACACCGTCATGGCGTACCCCATGGTCAACCCCGACGGCGTCGATGAAGGCCATTGGCGGCACAACCTCGGCGGGGTCGACCTCAACCGCGACTGGGGTTTCTTCCACCAGGAGGAAACCCGCGCCATGGCCAAGGACTTCGAGCAGTCCGACACCACCAAGTTCGCGCTGTCGATGGATTTCCACTCCACCTTCAACGATGTCATCTACCTGATGGAACCCAGCCACCGCGATCCGGTAAATGACCTGCCGTCCAAATGGACCGCACTCCACCGCGCCAACCTGCCCGGCCGGGACATTACCGTCACAACCGTCGCCCACACCACGTACTACTCCACGACCGTCTACTGGCTCTACGACCGCTTCAAAACCCAGAGCATCGTCTACGAAGTCGGCGACGGGACGGACCGGAAAGAGCTACAGCTAGTAGCCAAATCCGCGGCGACGGCGCTGATGGAGGTGCTGAAGAAGTGACACCGACTGTCTACATCTTCGTCTGTAGTTAGAAGGTCTTTCGTTCACTTCAAAGCCATATCCAGTAATACGGTTCGTCGTCCTTTGGCACGTCGTTAAGCACCGTTACGGCTACGCGATTGCCATCCTGCGAAAGCATCTTCTGGCCGAGCTGGGTCGTGAGCGGCTGCGGGCCGGCGCTCTGGCCGGCTTTCTTTCCAGCACAGTGGGATCCGAAGCTTGGAATTCACGTGACTTGAAGTCGCGGC